>OGLB01000015.1_pt1 | contig 129268 bp, 206 predicted proteins | sample 1572551 | NCBI WGS metagenome assembly OGLB01 (sample SAMEA2582003, study PRJEB24529) | metagenome | biome: Human gut stool | place: China | collected 2011
AAAATGTACAATAATTTGTCCGCTAATTTGTGCAATTTATCTATTGACTATCCATGACATTTGCTGTATAATGATTATAGTAAATGAGATAGGCCACAAGGCCAGAAAGAGGTACACTATGAATAAGGCTTACAAGTATTACTACACCAACGATTTGTTTGACGATGCAGCATTTTGCAATTTGCTAAAAAAGTACGGCGTGCCTGCGTTTCCCTTGGCAAAAGAAAAAGGGTTAGTGTTTTGGGTAGAGCCTTTGAAGGAGCTTGCGAAACATCCTGCCGATTTGCCGCAATGGATTTACACAAATCTTAAATGGATGCTTTAATCCATTAGGCCGCCTAAAAGCGGCTTTTTCTTTTAGACAATTTTGTCCTAGTGGTAAATTGTCCTAATGGGTTTGTTGAATATTTAACAAATGAAAATAAAAAGAGCCGCCCATTTCTGGGCGGTTGAATTTTTATACAAAATCGTGAACACTCAGACCGTTATCCCAATAGGGATTATAATTTGCATATTCAGCAATATTTTCTGCCGTCTCAGCGGTATCTTGAGCGCGCCATAGAGCCGACTGTAAAGCGTCCCATTCTTCATACTGTTCAGGCGTCAGACATTCAGGGTCTTGCCCATTGCAAAGGGCGTCCATTTCCGCTTGAATACTTTCTGCGGCTTCATCGGGGTCGTAACTATAATCGCGCCAGTTGACTTCATACTTCATTTTTAGGTCTCCCTTCTCATTTCGTTATATTTATTATAGCACTATTTATAATAGTTGTCAAGCTTTATTTTAAAATTTCTTCAAATTAAATTTTTAACAGAATCAACCACTATAATTTGTCCTACCCCTATTGAATTATCTTAGTCAATAATTGTCCTAGTCTGTCAATAGGCAACTTGTACAAAATTTTGTTTTGTTTTTCATCATAATGGCTATTGACTTTGACCGATTGATATTGTATAATGTATATAGTAAATGAGATAGGCCACAAGGCCAGAAAGAGGTATAACCATGAATGTTAATATCAATTTTGTCAATGCCATCCTCGATGCTATCGACCATGTCTCCAACGAATACCGTGAAGGCTGGGAAGATTTGACCAATGGGATTTTAAATCATCTTTTCCACGACAAAGATGAAATCACAGCCTGGGAAATGAATGATTATTTAACCACAGAGTTTGATTCTGAAACTCTGCAAGAAGCTATGAACTACCTCGGTTTAGGTTTCGGCTATTGAATTACAGGCCGCTCTGGAAAGGAGCGGTTTTCTTTTAAGCGTCTTTTGCCCTAGTGAATAAAATTATTATCTTAATGAATGAAATTGTTGTCCTAGTCATTAAATTTATTTGAGTTTTGTCCTAATGGTCATTTGTCCTAGTTATAACTATCCTATTACATTGTACCATATATAAAATTATTTGTCAATAGCAAAATGAAAAATTTTATTGTTGACTTTTCCTTTGCGATATGATACAATATAAATACTAAATGAAAGGAAGTGTCTAAAATGACCGTGTACCACGCCCGTCAGTTTGAGGATAATATTGACCTGTACTGCAATGCTTTACGCTTGATTGCGCAATTAGACTATGACAATACTTTGCGTACTAGTCACTTTTGCGCTCGTACCGAGGAACGAGGGATTAACCTGAACAAAATCAGCGCCAATAAAATTGCGCACTCCGAGGTTTTTGAGGTAAAAGCAGAACAAGAAAGAATCATTTCCGTAGGTATCAGGGTTTCGTATAATAAAAAGAAAGTTGCTTGCATTATTGTTGGTTTCAATTCAAAAGAGCCACAAATTGTTACTGCTTGGTTTGATGATAGGCGATAAGTAAAGGGTGGGAGTAATCCCACCCCTCTTTTGTCTTAATCCTTTTGACCTAGTCAATATCAAAATAAAAACGCCCTTGCGGGCGCAAAAGATTATTCAATGTTAATTGTGGCCGAAGGATAAATCGCGTCAATGACCACGCCAGCTTGAAAATATGCTACTCTGCCTTCAATCAGGCTAATAGCGTTCGGAAGCGTGGTTTCATCAACAACACATTCCCCTTTATACGTTACAAATGCGATTCCATCAAAAATAACTTTGTTGTTAATTTTAATAAAATAATCTCCATCAGACTTAAAAATCGTCCCAACAGGAAAATCCTTAAAATGAATTTCAGCATTGCAGTTAATTTTGTTCATATTTATTCTCCTTTTCTTTTGGTGTGATTATATTATACTATATGTTTATTTATTTGTCAATAGCAATTTTAAAAATTATTTTAGATTTCATTAGAATTATTTGCATGAAAGGTATTGACAATCCCATTATTGTGTGATATAATACAGTTAAGATAAAGAAAGGAAATAAGTATTATGGAAGCTTTTATCATTGGTTATATGATTGCGAATGAAATCGCGGGTGTAATTATGGCCGCGGGCTATATAAATCATTTGAAAAAGAGCGGCTACTTCATGCAACGCAAAATTGAAAAGTGGCGTTCTAAAAAACCTGATAGCGATGTGGAATTTTGGACTGCTTTTAACTTGCTTGAAGAAGCTTTAAAAGAAGCCAAAAGCGAAGGTAAAAAAGAATTGTGTATCATTAGTTGGACTTCTCTTGACGATGCTTGGCAAGTCCTTCAAGATAACCTTATTGGTGATATTCTCACTAAAGCCCCTTTTTATGTTGTCAAAAATCTTTATCGTCCCGCTTATCAAGAAATGATTGATTGGTACGGGATTGAAATCAGACATATTTATTAAAATCCAATGCCGTCAAATAAACTTTGACGGTTTTATTTTTAACTTTAAAATTGTCCTAGTCACATAATAATAAAAAATCCTAAAATTCATTTGCAATTTTTTAGAAAAACGCTTGACAATCCTATAATTATATGTTATTATATATACACAGCAAGAGACAAGGGTTCAGTAAACTACAAGGCAAGGTGCTCTCCCTATAAAAAGAGTTTGATTATTCATAAACTCTTGCGCAGTGCTTGCCACACTGCAATTTAAAAATCTTTCAAAAAGGGTTTGACAATCTTCTTTTTGTATGATATAATAAAGATACACCAAGAGAGAAAGGAAGAAAATAAATGACACGATTAACCATCCTGCCGCGCACTTATTCAAGAACATTGGGGAGATGCTGTCTTAACTGCTATTAACGCAGAACCTACTTTGCAAATGTCTTTTGATGAATTTCTTGACCATTGTACCGCTCGTGGTGGGAATTGGGAAGGAATGCTTTTAAGTGGTTTAAAAGAGCTTCGTCCTAAAGTTTGGAATGCAATTCCTGATGAGATGGGCGCTTTTTCTTGGGCACTCATTTGTGGGACGATTGAACTTTGTGGTGTTTCCCTCTCAGATAAAGAAAATAACACTTGACAAAAGCAAAAACCTATGATATAATATATATAGAAAATAAAAGAGAGGTAAACCTATGAGTACTAAGGAACTGAACTGCTACGATGTTGTCTACTACAACAAAAACAACGAACTGCTGGTTGAAAGCGCGTGGGCTTCCGATATAGCAAGCGCGACCAAAATTGTGCAGAATCGTCACCCGTTGGAGGCACTGTCCGTCTATGATGTACATATCAGAGGTGATTATCATGCTTGAAAAGAATCGACAGAAAAAAGAGCGTGCTGCGCGGCGTCAGACTTTCGTGGGAGTACGCCCTGCCCGTTTCAAAAAGAAAACAGCATACGACCGCAAGGCGCAGAAAAATGATACTCGCGCCCAAATCAACGGAGATTAGAGCTAGCCGCCCAGAGATGGGCGGTTTAATTTTATCCAAAGGTTAGGTATAACTAACTTGTCCTAATTATACCTTGTCCTAGATTTTGTCCTAGTCGTATAAATAAAAAAGAGGGATTGCTCCCTCAAGCGGCATAACGCGCTTCGCACTCTTTTGCCATTGTATTAAGTTTTCCCACATCGCGGCTTGCATTAAAACCATCAATATCAAAATGGTCATTAGGAATAAAATGGTCGGGATACAAATTTTTATAATAACTGTGCAAATCACATTCCATCATTGCCGCGGCTTCATAAGTGGAAAATGAAGAACTCCAAACAATTTCATAATGTCGCTTATTGTTAGAATTAAGTTGACTAAGACGGCGTTTTAAATCATTAGTTAAACCTACTTTAAAACCGCCATCAAAAATCATGACATAGGCATAACCACCGCCAATTTTTAATTCCCGGCGGATTTTCGCGGCATCACTGTTTCCATCTGCGTGAAAAGAAGTATTTCTTTTCTTAATGTGCATCGTCCTTTGTCCATATTTTCTTGTCCCAAAAGAGCTAAGCGCGATATAATGGACATAATAGCGTTTCTTTTTTTGAACTAACCATTCTTCAAAAATTTTCTTTTCTACAGGACGATTTGCAAGCCATGTCCGAATCCCGCGTGGGATATAAAGAATATCATCATACACTTCGTAAATCATGTAATCTTCCATTTTTATCTGACTCCTTCTTTTCTTATCTTAATTCTATTATACCATATAAATTTATTTTGTCAATAGATAAATTCAAAATTTAATTGCTTAATGGGAGTATAAATTTCAAATTTTCTATTGACATTTCATTGCTGTTATGCTATAATATAATTAAATTGAAGAAAGAAGGTTTAATTATGGCTCTTAAAAAACTTGTAGGTGACCATGTGGAAGAACGCATTAAAGAATTTGACAGTTTGGATACTGGTGATTTCTTTATTGAAGATGGTTGTCTTTATGTAAAAACAGATGGTCTTGAAGCCCTTAATCTTAACGAAGGGCGTTATGAAGATTTTGATTCTTTTTGCAAAGTGCGTCAAGTTAGAGTTTCTGCTATTATCTCATGATATTTTGCCGTGTTTAATGCACGGCTTTTATTTTAGTTGTCCTAGTCACACGATAAAAAAATGCGCCCGCAAAGGGCGCGAGGTTCAACTGATTGACAGCGTAGTATTAAAATAAATCATGTCAATTCTGTCTCGATCATTGAAATACGCAGCTTTACCGTCACTCAAACGAACAGCATTTGGCACAGTGCTTTTGTCAACTTCATCATCGAAATTGCAATCCTCTGCGGGGCCGAGGTCGTCCCAAATTTCATCTTGATTGATTTTGATATAAAAATCGCCACTATGTGAGAAAATAGTGCCAACGGGAAAATCTTCAAAAATGTTGCTCGGGATTTCGCACTTAATTTTATTCATATTCGTTTCTCCTTTTACTGGATAGTAATTACGGATGGCGTGAAAAATGTTTTTATCTCGTCTTTATCGTGAAAATCACGGAATATCAAGCCATCTTCAAGTCCGAGGGCAAAAACGGTTTGCTCATTCATGCGCCCTTTACGAGCACACACCAATTTACTCAATAGTCAATGTAGCATTGTTAAAAGCCATATCAACTATTTTATGTTGGTCAAAATACACCGCTAAACCGTCAGAAAGACAGATAGCCGACGGTACTGAACTACGGTCAATTATTGCCGCACAACCGCCATTTTCAGCTTCATCGCAAAGGTATTTCATATCCAAATTTGAATAAATGGTATTCGCATCAATTTTAATAAAAAGTTCTCCACCGTCTGCGAAAATTGCACCGACAGGCAAATCATACAGAGTTACGCCATTACGCAAACGACATTCAATCTTATTCATATTTATTCTCCTTTTCTCTTGGTGTATCTATATTATACTATATTTTGCCTCGTTTGTCAATACTAAATCGAAAGTTATTTATTTAACGATTATGTAATTGTCCTAATGATAATATTGTCCTAGCTGTATATCATTTAACCTTTTATTATAGCATATCGCATATTTAAAGTCAATAGTGAAATTAAAAATAATTATATTGACAAAATAAAAAAAGTATGCTATACTATATATACATTCAAAAGAGAAAGGAAAGTGACAAAATGAAAAAAATGGCTTATTTTGATATGGATGGCACGATTGCTAATTTCTACGGCGTGGACGGTTGGCTTGACTGTTTAATGGCTCATGACCCTCGTCCCTATACCGTGGCAGAGCCGTTGTTTACTGCCGAACAGTTTGCGAAAATCGTACAGATTTTGCAGGCTCAGGGTTTTAGCATCGGCATTATCAGCTGGTGTTCTAAAGAAAATAATAAGGGTTTCAACGCTGAAATCCGCAAGGCAAAAAAGGAATGGCTTGCAAAGTTTTTCCCCTATGCAGAAGAAATTCATGTGGTTGCTTACGGTGTTCCCAAATGGTCGATTGTCCGCCCCGAAAATCGCGTTAATACGATTCTTTTTGATGATGAAGAACAGAATTTGTCTGCGTGGGAAAAACACGGCGGTAAGGCTGTAACGGCTGAAAAACTTTTTGAATTGATTAAGAAGGGCGGCTTTTAATTATGGGTTTTGCGAGAGTTACTAGAGATGAAGAAAAAGAAAATAATTTTTGTGATTTTCAAAAAGGAGAATTTTTTGAATTTGGCAATGAATTATTTATCAAAATAGATAACCATTCCGCAATCAATTTAGATGATATTGCAATTGGTAATGACGGTACTGCATTTTTCTCCGCTAATGAGAAAATCAAAAGTGTTCAAGTTGAATTGAAAGTTCTTTGATTCTTTCCGCCTTCGGGCGGTTTTCTTTTTGCTTGCAGTTAGTTATGTCTAACCCTCCCGGGCGAGCGCATCAAAAGTGCAAATCAATAGTACAAATCTCCATAAAATAATCCTTGACATTTCGCGTTCAATGCTGTATAATATAATTACACCAAGAGAGAAAGGAACAAACAAATATGAATATCTACATTGCAAGCCCGCTTTTCCACAAATGGGAACAGAGAAATGTTAAGTACATTGAAAAGTGGTTGAAAACCATTTTCCGCGGTGCAACTATCTACTGCCCGCAGGATTTTCAAGTACCCAACGCATGGGAACTGCCCAATCATGTTTGGGCAAAGAAAATCTTTGAGGAAGACCACAAACAACTTGACGCGGCTGACCTTGTTGTGTGTATCTCCTATGGTTACAAATCCGATGACGGCGCGGCGTGGGAGATGGGCTATGCAAAAGCAAAAGGTAAAGAGGTTTGGCTTGTCGCCGCAGACCATGACATCGGGCCTTATAGTTTGATGTTCATGACCGCAGACAAAATGTTTGCGCTCGATGAAAATTACGATGTGCCAGAGATTGAGCTGCAAGATATTGAATGGAAATAACCCTTGACAATGGCACAAATGTGTGCTATAATAATTATAGAAACTGAAAGAGAGGTAAGATAAAATGCAGGTTTTCGGTTATGAAGTCGATGAAAACTATGGCTTTGTCCTAAATTGCGGCAAGCTCGACCCTATCGAGTTTAAGGGCAATCCCGAAATTGCCTATCAACAGGCAAAAGAGCGTCAGCGTTATGAAAAACGCAAGAATCGCCGCAATTACACTATGACATATAAGGTAAAGGGGTGCATCTGATGTTTTGGTTTTTGCTGATTATTTACTTTGTCGGGCTGTTGGTTTTCGTTGGACTGCTTCAGGCTTTTAACGAGAGCAAGGACAGCGCGGCAGCCGCTTTGGCCGTCATTGGACTTGGCATTGCGCTACTTCTGTTTGGTGCGCATCTGTGGTATGCTTTTTATACGCTGATGCTTCTGCCGTGGTTTACATTTCTGCCAGCAATTCCAGAGCTTAATTTCTGGGGCATTTATATTGCTTTCGCTTTACTTCGCGGTGGTATCTCGACTAAGTCAAAATAATTTTGAGGGCTGAAAAGCCCTCTTTTTATTTACGCTGACTAGGACAAGCCTAGGACAAGCGTCCGGCGGATTAGTTGTAATTAACTACCCAATAAAAAAGAGGGATTACTCCCTCTCTGCTTTTCGGCGCTCGAATAACTCTCTTGCGTTTTTTAAATCTTCTTTCAATTTTTCAATTTCCGCAAGTTTGTCTGTAATGGCTTGTTCTGCGCACTGTTCACAATAGTCATATCCAGAATCATCAAAAGTGATAGCATCTTCATTTTTCAAGTAACAGCCGCAACCTTCGCACACTATCACTTTATCATTAAGGCAATCCTCGCAAAACAATGCCTCAAATTCCTTTCCATTGCTGTCTTTGAAAGGATAACTCTCAAGGTATCCGGGTTCTGCATACAGCGGCTTGCCGCAGACATCACAGCAATCCATCTCGACCATTTTCTTCATATTCATTACCTCCTTTTGATGTATCTATTATAACATATATAAGGCAGATTGTCAAGCATTATTTTAAATAAATGATGCTTAAATTTTGTTATAAAGCTCTTGACAATCATGATTAAGTATGGTATAATAAATACATCAAAAGGAAATGAACTAACGGGTAGGCAAGGCAATAGCCAAGTCAGAAAACTCCCGTCAAGCATTTTAATTTATCAATAGGAGCTGGTGTCTATGCAGATTAGTCTTACTGAAAAAACTTTGTCTCTGTTTGGTAATGCAGAGGTGGGTGATTATGTTCGTTATCCTCGCGGCAGGCTGTGTTTGGTTGTTCCGCGTTTTATTGCGCAGAATCGACTGTATAATGCCGTGATGCTCTCGAATGGCTTGCCTGTATTTTTCGCGGCTGACGAAAAAGTCGAAGTCTTTATGAATGTAAAGTTTAAGGAGTGAACTGCATGAGCGATACAACTGTTATTTTGTTCAAAGATAAAGAGAGTGGCTGTTGTGATTTAGGCTTACTGATTCCAGATTATGGAATTGTAGTTTGCTTTGACTGCGGCGCTATCCTCGCGCCCGAAGATGTTGAAATTTTGTATGATTTTAAAGGCGTTGCTTATCTTGAACAGGCTGTCGCATCAGGCGGTTTTTATGACGAACTACCTGATGAACTTCAAATGCTCTACACTGGCGCGAAATAATTCTGACCCGCTTCGGCGGGTTTTTATTTTATATATAATTAGTCATGCCTAACTATTGTCCTAATCATTTTGTCTTAGACTTTGTCCTAGTGGATTATTTGAATTAAATTTGTTCTAGTCTTAAATATAAAAAATGGGTCACATTAAATGTGACCCACTTAATTAGTACACACCTGCGTAATCAAAAATTACAGGACGATTGTGCGCTACAAAGCCAATATTCCCGCCGTGCAAATCCGTGATGTGATAATCTTGCATCCAATTCATTAGGCGGTGCATAAATTTCCAACCGTAATATTGCACACAACGCCCGACCCATTCTTCTTCTGTTTCATGGTAAGGCATTTCATTGATGTAGCGTCTAATTTTGCGTTTGCAATAACCTTGATGCTCTAAGGCTCTTGCCACCACATTAAAAGTGTTTGTATATTCATCGGTGTCATAATCGTACACCAATTCGCCACATTTAGGCTGAATGTAAAAAGTAACGCCGCGCGGTGAGGTGTACCATTTTTCGATGGTCAAAAGAATCCGCTCAACTTCATATTCACGCGCGATTTGGAAACGCTGGTATTCTTCTTCACAACCATTAGTGGTAGAGTTAATATCAAGTTTGATTGCAAAGTCATCGAACACAAAAGCAACGCGCGTCATGCCGCTGTAAACTTCAAGCTCCCATTCTTTGGCAAAATTGATTGCCCACCTATAGCGTTTGTCTTTGTCCCGAGGGCAAGTGTTAAGAGCCAAGAAAAAGTCGATAGGAAAATCGGTTTCAAATTTAAGTTTTGTGATTTTCATTGCGTACCTCGCTTTCTTTATTATTAGTATACCACAGCCGCAATCAAAAGTCAAGAGTTATTTTAATCTGGCAAAGAATTTAATTCTATAACAATTTGGTCTTTGTCACAACTATAAAAATAGCTGGTATGGTTTTCGTATTTGGTTGCACCCTTAAATTCCCACAATTCGCCGCATTGAGGGCAAACCCCATTATTCCACTGTTCCATGTCTATATTTCTATCAGCGATAAGCGCGGCAGTTATTGCACCACTAACTAAAATAGAAGTTATAATACCAACTACCCATTTTTTAACTTTTGATTTTGTATTCTCCATAAGAGAAACAACCATTAAACCGAAAAATGCGCCAACAGACAAAAACAAAATTACAAAAGCAATAATATAAACAATCATAAGAACCTTCCTTTCTTTTTTCTTATTATATCAAATATATAATACTTTGTCTATTGGTATTTTGCACAAAGATTCCCAATAGAAACTGTGCAAAATGATAGTTAGTCATTCCTAACTTGTCCTAATCTTCCTTTGTCCTAGACTTGCCCTAGTCAAATAATTTACTCGTATTTGTCCTAGTCAAAGATAAAAAAGAAAGAGGGCATTTCTGCCCTCTCCTTATCACTCGGCCTTTTCGGCGTCACGAGCCGCCTTTTCTGCGGCACGCTTGGCACGGCGGTCAGCGTCAGCCCTGACCTTGGCATCGTGCTTTGCTTTGCGCTCTGCGGCCTTTGCGGCAGATTCCGCCAGTTCTGCCTGATACTTCTCGACAGCATCGTCAAGGTCGAACGCGGCAACCTTTTCGGTGGCGATGGGGTTCGCGGCAGTCACCGCAATCTTGGTGTAAGTCTGGTTGCCCTCATAGTCAATAGAGGGGATAGCCCACAGACCAGAGCCAATCTGAACTGCGCCGAGGGCTTCCAGATTCAGCTTTGCAAGGGTGTCAGCCTTGATAGCGGAGAGCAGGTCGGACTTCTTCATAGTAGTAGCCATAAGATACCTCTTTCTCTTGCAGTCAGTCGCAAGTCACTTTGTTTTCTGTTCCTCTTGGAACATCTTTATTATAGCAGATTTGGTTTTGTTTGTCAAGTCCTTTTTTGAATTTCTTTTGAAATTTTTTATGAGGTCTTAACTCTCTCTGTGTCCCTCACTGCTCTTATAGTATAGCATACCTTTATATAAATGTCAATAGAAAAACGGAAAAATCTTTTTTAAAAAATTTGAAAATAGGGGTTGACTTTTTGCGTGAAATGCAGTATAATAATAGTGTTCTCAGGAGCAAGAGAACCCATACAAAAACAGAAATGAAAGGTTGTATGCACACATGGGTAAAAAGAAATTGTATATGGTATTGGACACGGAAACGGCAACTCTGCCGTTCGTCAAAGATTTTGATGAGAGTACGCGGAAAGATATTGCGATTGCAAAGCCGCTGGTCTATGACCTTGGGTGGACTATCGTTGACCGCAAGGGCAATGTCTATGACAAGCGCAACTATCTGATTCAAGAAACATTTTTCGTGCCTAATATCTTTAACACCGCCTATTATAAGGATAAGCGGCCTAAATATATGGAACTGTTGGCACAGGGCAAGATTGAGACAAAGTGCTGGAATGACGCAATGGCAGAAATGATTAAAGCAATGCGTAATTGTTATGCCGTTTGTGCATATAACGCCGCTTTTGATTTTAAGAAAGCAATTCCTTTTACTGAAAAGTATATCAAGGCACTGTATTCTTCCGACTATAACAAGTGGGAACAGGGGCAGAAATGGCATGTTCAAAAAATTGCCAACGGCGAACGCAAGAGCGGCACGAATCCGCGCTACTTGAAGCCTATTTTTGAAATCCGTGGTGAACAATTCCCGATTGTTGACCTGTGGGCGTTGGCTTGTGATTTTAACCGTAAGCTGATTAACATTGACAAGTATCGAAAATTCTGCCTTGAGCGCGAATACTGGACGGCGTCCTGCGTCTATTTTAAGACTAGCGCGGAAACTGCTTTTCAGTATTTGATGAATAAATACGACTTCATCGAAGCGCACACCGCGCTGGATGATGCCGAAATTGAAAGTCAAATTTTGGTTAAGGCGTTGAGCAAGGGCAAAGTTGACCCTGTGATGGGCGCTTTTCCTTTCCGTGATTTAGGCACAACAGTAGATTTTATTGTCGCACATGACGATGGGAAAAGTGCTGAATCTCTTTATAACGCGCTCGAAGCGTATTATGAAGGAATTAAACAGGGTACACCGTATGCAGGAAAAATTTACTCGATGCTTGAAAAATTGAACAATTATCTTTACTGATGAATTAAGGGGCAGTTTAACTGCTCCTTTCTTTTTTGATTCATAGTTAGTTATGCCTAACCACCCGACTAGGACAAGTCTAGGACAAAAGGAAGAATTAGGACAAATAGTTAGTCATGACTAACCGATTTTAAAAAGAAATTTTAAAAAATGCTTGACAAACTCTACCACCTATGATATAATAAAGATACTCCAAAGGGGTACAGAACAAGGCGCTCACAGCCAAGAGTGAGAGAAAGAGGTATATTTATGATGAAGCAGTTTGAGATTATGGAAGCCGCCCGCCAGCAGATTATCGCCCAGCTGAAACTGGCAGACCTGCCGTATCAGGTCGATGGTGCAGAGTTTGGTGTGTATGTCACCGTTAAGGATGGCGATACTGAAATTGATGTGCCGATGACCATTAAGGCCGCCGCACATCGCTATGCGGACACCGAAAAGGCGAAGGCTTATGACCTTGCCGCCGCCGCGGAGGAGTATGACTTCACCGTTAAAGCGCGTGAGGATGCAAAGCAGGCACGCCTTGCTGAAAAGGCGCGTAAGGACGCCGAAAAGGCACGCGCAAAAGCCCAGCGTGACGCGGTAAAGGCCGCAAAGAAAGCCAAGCGTGAAGCTGCAAAGACTGACACCGAGGGCGATTCTGTCGAGCAGTAATGAATTGGGGCAAGATTTTCTTGCCCCTTTTCTTGTGCCGATTTTGTTAAAAATTTAACAAAGTTGACTAGGGCAATTCTATACCAAAAGCAAAATAAATATTAAATTTGTTTAATTTTACTATTGACTTTTAAAAGTAAGCGTGATATAATTATATTAAAGAAAGGAGAGATAGAAATGAAAATTAGAGTTGAAAATGCGGATACGCCACTGATGAAAAATTGCTACATCGACACAGAAATTTTTTCAATCTCTGGGTTCTATGGCTTGTCTGATATTAAAATTCAGCACACCGTAAATGGCGATTCTAGCAGGCTTTGGTTGAGTCGAGAAGAATTTAATGAACTTTACGATATGATGACCGAAATGAAAAAGCAGATGGAGGATTGATTCTGTGTATTTTGAAGTGACCGGCAATCCTTATGAAGGTACTTTGCAAATTGGAGACCCTATCAGAAATCATATCATAGATTATTGCGATTATGACACCACGCGGCGCGACGATGATGCCATTAAAGAATTTATTCTTTCAGCTGTGCGCGATTATTTGGACGATATATGTCAAGGCCCTAACTGCTCATAGTAAAAAAAATTTTAAAAACCCCTTGACAAATTCCGCAACTTATGGTATAATGAATATGTTCTCAAAGAGAGAACAAAACTTAACACAGAGCGCCTACTGCCGAAAGTGTAGGAGAAAGAGGTTTGCTATGGCTACCACTATGAAGAAGTCCGAGATTCTGTCCACTGCTAAGTCCAACATCATTGGCATGATTCTGCCTGAGGATGCGCGTCAGATTGGCGCATCGACTTTCGCACTGCCTACTGAAGTTGATGGCGTGACTTGTTGGGTGAAGGTTGCGTTCACTTGTGCCAACCCCATCGCCACTGACAAAGTGCCTGCGTTCGACATTGAACAGGCTTGCGGTGATTGGGAGTTTGAGCGCGAGGAGAAAGAGCGCGTAGCCGCGGAAAAGGCCGCTGAAAAGGAGCGCAAGGCTCAGGAGCGTGCCGCGAAGAAGAAGGCTTGATAGAATCGAGGGTGAAGTAATTCACCCTCTTTTCTTTTGATTCGAAGTTAGTTATGACTAACTGCCCGGGCGAGACATTGTTAAATAAATAATTATCATTGACAAAATCAATAAAAAGTGATATAATAATTATAGTAAAAGAAAGAGAGGTAATAGAAATGTGGATTGATAAATATGGTAACAAGTTTGAAACTGAAGAAGAAGTTCGAGAGGCCTGTTTTGATGACATTAAGTCAGAGGATATATTAAAATTTATCCTTGAACATAACTCCGCAGATTCTATTCTTGATGCGCTTTGCGGTAGTTTTCAAGGGCATATAATGTTTTATCGCGCGCTTGGCGATTGTGCTGAACTTGCTTTTAAGCAATGTCATGAAATTGTAGAAAAAGAAGGAAAGGAGTAATTTTCTTTTTTTTTACGAATGAGCTTGACAATCAATAGAAGTAATGATATAATGATTATAGAAAATGAAAGGGGAAATAAATATGACTAAATGGACAAATGATGACGATGAAATTTTTGAAACCGAAGATGAAGCGCGTGACTGTTGCTATGATATGATTACAGAGGACGACATTGTTGAAGTTATAAAAGATAGTTATATTGAATCTTATTGGAAATTGTTCATGGACGCTTTACTTGCTCACGATGTTTGGGAGTATCAAAAGTTGCAGGACGAAATCCTTGATAAAGTTTGGGAAGATTGCGGTTTTACTGAAATTGAAGAGGAGGACGATGAAGATGGAAAATGAAATTAAATGTCCTTGGTGCGGTAGTACTAACATAAATCTTGATTCTATTGAAGATTCTCTCTTTGAAAGTTCTTCTTGTCAAGTTATATGGAATGCGCATTGCAATATTTGTAATAGACAATTTTTTCAATATGACAATTTCATTTTGAGTAGCAGCTACGCAGAGAAAAAAGATGATTAAATTTCAAGATAGGGCTTGACAAGTCCTATCTTTTGTGTTATAATAAAAGGGAGAAAGAGAGCCCTATGGTTAGTCATGACTAACTTATTAGGACAAAAGGAAAGATTAGGACAAGTTGTCCTAGTCATATTCTACAAAAATTTTTCTCAAATTTCAATCTTTTTAGGCATTTTGTATACTCATCTTTTAGCCTATTTCTCGCGGCTTGCCCTAGTCAATTTGTCAACTAATTGCTCGTTGCCCTAGTCAATTTGCTACATTGTGAAATTTTTAACAAACAGCTTCTTTTAAAATGCGTGCTCTTCCACAATACCATTATACTATACTTTTGTAAATATGTCAAGCATTTTTTCAAGTAAAATAAAACTTTTCCCTTGAATATTTATACAAAAATTCAATTTTCCAATTATTTCCAGCAATTTTCGCGTCTTATCGTTACTTTTTAGTGCAAACTTTGTTAAATTTTTAACAATCGGGCGCACAAAATGAATAAAAATGCACAAAATTTGTACCTAAATTGTAACTTTTTAAGCCAAAAATAACGCTGCTATGTCGAATTATTGACTCAAGAGCAAATGTATGCTATAATATTTATAGAAAATGAGAAAAGGACATAGGAACGACGAAAAATAAACCGCGTTCCAGCGTTGAAAAAATTAGCGTAGCTACGCCAAATAAAAGGTGCGTAGTATCGTCAAATCGGTTTGGCACTCATTTTCTACTTGACTGGTAGGGTTTTGAGAGCGAAGGCGCTCAAAATTCGGGAGTTTTAAGCTCCAAAAGCTAGTCAAAGTCAAGAGTTTTCAATCAAAATGATCAACTCAAAAGTCCAAATCAAATTTAAAATGATGTAACTCAATTAGAATCTCGGCTGATTGAGTTTACATAAATGGCCTGCAAAAGATCGAGTAGTACCTCAAAAGGATGTGCGGATGATTCTGCGCATCTTTTTTTATTTGCGCCGAACTCAAAAACTTGACTTTTACTCAAGAGTATGATATAATAAGCAAAAAAAACTTTTTTAAACCCGCGCCAAATATTGACAAAAGCGCGACTTTATGGTATAATATAATTATAAAGAAGATAAAAGGAGAATCGAAAATGAAGGTTTCACGCGACGAAATTTGCAACGGCTGTACTAGTCTTCAGTTCGGGGCAAAAAAATGTCTCAAATTCAATACAGTTTTGAACACTTTTACCAATAGCGAAGGCTACATTTCTGTTTTTCCATGCGCGATTTGTGGCAGAAATGACTATACTCCGCGCGCGAAGAAAGGAAAAACTAATGGAAAATAAGATGAATCAGCAGCAAAAACTCAAAGCCGCCAAGGATTTGACAAAGGAACGATGTAAAGATTTTGTCAGCGATTGCATCCAGATTGACGATTACAAATGGGCGTCTCTTGAGGAAGTCAACGGAGAGGAAATTTGGGTTGTCTTTTCACTTACCGCCAAGAAGAACTTCGACATTGATGATGCGGTTGAGGATTGGAATGATAAGCTAAAAATGCGTTCCGCGCAATAATTATGATCCGGAGCCACGGGATTCGTGGCTCTTTTTTTTATATTTTTTTATTGAGTTGGACACTTGACTTTTGTCGGAAGTCGCGGCCTAGGACATTTCAGAGGATTCCAACCCATCTCAACCAACTTCCCTACCAAAAATTTTAGGTGGCCAAGTTTTACCTTTCGGCCCATTAAAAATCATTATATAATTAGCCGGAGCCACGGGATGGGTGGTGACGTTGGGTTTCTCCGTCGGTGGTCGGGTGGGAGTTTCCCTCCTCTCTATTTTTATCCCTCTCTCTCCCTCTCCCTTATCTCACTCCTCTTCTCCTTCTTCCTTTTCTCTTTTTCTCTCTCTATTTAATTTCTTAATTTCAATCCCTCTCCCTCTAAGTGTCATTTTTTTCTGATTTTTGGATTTTGGATGATTTTGATTTCCTCCTTTTAGCCCGAATTGTACCCCTCTCCCTCTCATTTTATTTTCATTTTTCATTTTCTCTATTTTCATCCCTCTCCCTTTTATCCCATTTTCCTCTCCCCCTTTTCCTTTTCCTTCTTTTCTTTCTTTCTCTATTTAATTTCTTAATTATATAAGTTAAACCCTATCGCTTTTGAGTGCGGCGATAGGGTTCTCTTTTTCTTTTCTAATTTATTATTTCATTTGAGCGCTCGCTGTCGCTCGCACCGTTCGCTTCGTCATTCGCCTTACCTCTCGCTATGCTCGCGGTAAGCCTAAGCTCGCTCACTAGCGCTGCATTATCCTTTGACGGTTAGAACTCATTCTTCCTTTCTTTTTCTTAATTTCTCTTTTAATTATAATTTAGATAGAAATTTCCCTCAGAATCATTTGAAGAGTAGTAAGCATAAAAGGAAATTCCAAAAATTCTCATCTTCCCGCGCAATAAAAAGAGAGGAATTTCTTCCCCTCCTTCTTTCTATTAATTGCGCGATTACCATGAAATTAACAAATTTACTGTATTTTCAAAAAGATGACTTCTATCATCCATCGGAATTTCTTTAACTTTAAAGCCATACAACTTCAAACTGTCACAAAGGTCTTCCTTATCTTTCTTATTCACTAAGAAAGTCAAGCATGACTACTCTCTATATAAAGCTTCAAAATAAATATGTTCCATTACAGCGTCGAGAAGTCTCTACTTTGTCGCATTCTTTTGGACTTCTTTAAAACTAATTTTATCTGACTTGTCCATGCACGCTCTCGCGCAATCAGCTGAAAATCTCATTTAACTCACCACTGAACCTTCAATACTTCGATGCCGCCGACATGTTCAACTTCATAACCCAAGTCCTTCAATATATCCTCAATTTCAATCGAATATTTATTTGGACAATACACTTCAATTTCCGTGGCTCCGTCCACCGCAGCTTCATAAATATCAATCATCACCAAGTCAAGAACTCGCTGAGCTTCTTTGAAAAAATCTACTTCAAGACAACAACCATTCTCCCTCAACCAATCTGCTCGTTTAGCATTAAAATACATATTAATTCTCCTTTTGATTTACCACTTAATCACAATACTACCATTAGGACTATCTGGGAACCGTTCTTCAATGTTATAACCCATTTCGTAAATTAAATAATCCTCAACTTCTTGAGTTAGTTGTTCATTATTATCATTACGAGTCCAAATAATTTCCAAATGATTGTGCCCACAAAGTGCAGCTTTACCAATATTCTCCATAATGGAATCAATAATTAACCGTAAGGCTCCAGATTCATTTTCTGAAAATTGTTCAGCTCTATTATTATCCATTATCCAAACAACTCTACTTGCAGCAGTAGCATTAATATTCATTTTAACTCCAACTAACTTCCATTTTCCATTTAGTTATATAGCGTGGGCAATTACTTAATATATCAACATTGCTATATTGTACTGTGTTTTCATCAACAATCTTATACCCATTATCTTGAAGCCATTTTTTAAAATCTAATAAAACGTCTATATTATGAACTTCTCCACCAAATACTAACGAATAATCTTTATTACTTATAGCTTTACGCAGCTCTTCCAAAAAAGAATCTTGCATTTCCATATAAGCCTGGGTATAAGCGTCAGTATCATAAAACCTTTTGACCACTTGCGCGGCAGTTGGTACTCTATCATTTAAATTTACCATTCAATATACCACCCATTACTCCCAAACCTGATTTTATAACCTGCTTCTTTTAATGAATGGATTAACGCATCCGTAAATTTATTAGGCTCGGCACAGCAATCCTTTTTATCGGGGAAAAGAATATCTGCAACCTTTTTATTCTTTTCACTTGACCACCAAAAGCCAAACTCTCCACGATTAGCTGCTTCTTTAATTTCCATCGCCACTGCAGGTTCTGCAATAGCAAGAAAATCCATAATCTCTCTATTGAGTCGAGAAACTCCAATAGCATCTTCAGCTTCAAATAAAATCATAACCATCATCCTCTTTATCCCACTTAATGGTCCAGTAATACATCGAGGCAGGACCAAAATCTTCATCAACTTCGTAACCAGCTTCAGTCAAATCATTTTTAATCTTTGCATACAAAGAAGAATCCGATCTATTGTTAAACTGCGCGCTCAATACTGGATCATTCAAATTCAAAGAACTCTCCATCATACCGAAAGAAACATCGGTCAACCAATAATGAATAGAATATCTACCCATCTTTGCTGCACGAGTGATTTCTCGCTCAATATCACCAATCAAAATTGGATATTCTTTGCGCTGGCGTGCGGCAATAGTCACTTCGTCGGCAAAACTTCTAGCTTCTTTTGCACTAATCATTCAAATTAACCTTTCTGCCAAAACCATTTCTTTTTCTTTTCTTTTGGTTGCTCTTCTTTTACAACATTCCAATTGATTGCAAGAAGCTTAGGCTTACCAAAATTCATTAAACACACATTATATCCATCATCTCTTATCTTTTGAACAATCATTTCTACAAAATCATTATCCATCAAAATTAAATCTTGAATATCATGATTGCTAAACGAATTTAAAAAATCATCTGATGTCATATTTATCTGACAGCGGAATAATCCTTTTTTAACATAACTGTCAATTCGATAATAAATTTCCGCAACTACGTCATCTATCTCTTGAGTCTAATAATCTTTTAAAACCGTTAGCGCAGCGTTATAACTTTCCTCTGCTCTCAATAAGGCTCCCTCCAGCTAACTATCACATAGGCTCTATCATAACCTTTATCAAAACTAACCAAAAAACCATCAACTCTAAACTGCTTCTTTAATTCCTTCTGTAAATCAATATTCTTAAAAAGCTCAAAAACTTCTCTCTCACCAATAGTCGTAATCAAAAGCTCATCATTCGATTTCAAATAAAACTCATAATTACCTTGATAAGCAGCTTCCTCAATTTTTTTATTCAAGTACTCTGTTACTTTTTCCATCGTCCTTTTGAATAAGTCTTGATTAAAATTGTCCGCAGCCCTTTTAGCTTCTAAAGCAGTCATTAATCTTCCTCCGTCCATCGAATAATTGGGAACCCACAGAATGGGCAATAGTTCCATTCAGAATTCCATTTATCCCAATCAACTTTATGCTTACAATGATCGCACTCAAGATACCGTTTATTTCCTCGCGCGGAACGTATCTTTTCTGCTTTTGCTCTAACAACAAACGAATGCGGGCGAGTAAATTCTTCTTTACACTCTACCGCTTGAATCAAATCTTCAAGAGTATAATCTTCATCCATGCTTGCCGCGATTTTATCCATCTCGCGCAAATCATCAATATGAATTAATCCATTTTTCATTTTACACCATAAAAAGATTTGCCCAGATGATAACCCACAATAATTCAAAAATCATCATCAGCAACATATTCCCAACCCAAGGAGTATTATCATCTTCGCCTTTATAGGCTTTTGCATTTGCGTCAAGAAATACTCCAAGAATAACTGCGTATCCTACAATCAAAATTAGCCAATTCATTAACAAATCTCCCGCGCAAAGTAAGCATCATAAATTCTCTTTCCATCGGTCCAAGTAAACCAAGTACGCTCAATGTAATCTCCCTCATCACAAGAGAAATCCATGTAAGGTACTCGTTGTTTCTCAAGATATTCACAAATATCATCATAATAATTGCCGGCATCGGGATCATAAACTTCAACCAAGGCTAACCATTTTTTATAATAATCTTTGATGTTTTGCTGAATCTTATCAAAACTATCTAAACCAAGAATTTTTCGTGCAAAAGGATTAATGATTGTTTTCATCTTCACACCACACTACATGACTTTGGATCTCTCCATCTTCGGGTCTAGTATAACTGAAAATTACATAACAAGTTTTCATATCTATATTCTGAATTTTCCCAACATTGTATTTTACATGATGTTGTAGGCAATACTCCACAGCTTTATCAACTACTTCATCTACTTCAAACTTTTTATAAGGCCAAAAGGCGCTCAAAAAATGATATTCAATCGAATAAAACAAATCTTCAATATACTTAATCATCATTCACACCATCCATTTAAAAACTGTATACCATTGAATTATTTGCGCGAGCCGCTAATCTAAATCCTCATCATATCTTATATAAAACAACGGAATCTTATGCTATTGACAATATTGAAATTTCATCGCATCATGCTTTTGGCGTAACTAAAATCCTTCTATTCCACCAAAATGTTCAACGGCTTTAAAATGCTGTTCACCTTGATATTCAATTAAACACACAACTTTGCCATTAAACTCTAATGAAAAATCAAATCTGAGCGGTTTCTAATCTTTCAATCCATCGAAAGTCTTCTATTCGACAAAATTACATAAATTTTGCGTAAGGATTTTCCGAATCCGTTGTTCTCCAAGAGAGCCATCTTTTTCATTGAAAACGATACGTTTTCGTGGCTTCTAGCTATATAAAATTTTTTTCGGGTAAAAATTCTTTCGTGCCATTACTTTTTCCTAAAGAAAAAGAATACAAAATTTGCAATTAGCAAAATTGCATCTGCAATACAAACAATAAAATTAAACCACAAAAAACCATAGACTGCAAGTGCAAGTACGTTCATAACTAATGCCGCAATCAAAAGAACGCTTGCAAGAACCATCCAATTCATTTAATACATCACCTTTTCTACGATTTCAAGAAGGGATAAAATGCCTGTAATAAACCAAAGCGCGCTAAAAGTTACATCAATCCAACCTTCATCACCTTTAGTTTCATAAAATCGACGAGTACCATACCGAAATGCTAATATGCCCATTCCAAAAGATACAACCACTACCATAACTTCAAGAAACATTTTATTCCTTCCTTTCCTTTGATTTTCTATATATATTATATCATACCTTTATTCATTTGTCAATATAATAGAAAAAGCTGGGTATTACTACCCAGCTAAATTAATTAAACTTCCACACCGTACTCACGCCAATGCTCTGCAAGCGGAGACGGGTCAAACTCGCCAGTATAAGCATTCCAGCGCTTTTTGTTAAGATGCTGAACACCCATTGCTTTTAGCTTTTGGCGAGCCTTCTCACGCTGAATCTTGCGCGGCAGCACGTAAGTCTGCTCAATATAAACTTTCTTGCCATTAGGGTCAAGAGCTTCACGAATTTTAGTCTTAATCTGAGTCATATGTTTAGTCCTCCTGAGACTTATTATCTTCTTTAATAACAATCACTTTAGTTTCCGGTTCCCAATCTTTAAGCCAATCAAAATCGCCATTTCTGTATTTATTAAATACAGCCATTTCAAAATCATCTGGCTCAGAAGTAGAAGTCGTTTCAGGATTGATAGTTACGACTTCAGCACATTTTCGCGCACAATGCTTGATTGCAGTTCTATTAAATCGTTCGCCAAAATTATTGAAAATCCAAACAAAACGAGTTTCCATAAACCACTGAACCAAATCTTTATAAGCGCGGAAAATCTCTTCGCCGCCAATCACAACTTCATTACCATTTACATCTTTAACGCGCATAGACTTCATATACATTAATAGTTCTTCCTTTCTTTACTCGTAAAAGTCATCATTTCATACATACTCTTATAACTACCAACTTTACGCGCTTCATCACTTATGTCTGGAAGCAATCTATATACCTGATCCATTCGCATAAATGGACGGCAATTTGCACGGGCTTCAATCCATAATTCGGTATAATATGCGCGGAGTAACTTTTCAAAGCGTTTTCTTGTCATAATACCATAACCTTTAGGGGTTAGTCAGATAGTCATAAAGAGTATCATATCCACCCATTTTTCGAGCAAGCGCACTCATCTTAGGGATGTCACGATACATTCGTGAAATGGGCATCGAGTCACTGAAACTAAGCGGAGAGTGCACCCAAAGCCAAGTATATTCCTCGCGGAGCAATTTCTCAAATCTCTTTCGTGTCATAATAGTCCTCCTCAGAAAATAAAGTTGAACCAATAGCAAAGATATATAGATGATAAAGTTGTTTATAAGAATAATAAGTACATTTGCTTGCAGCAAGAGGTGAAATCTTTACTTCCATTGCCGTTTCAAACAAGTGGCTCATCATATTTTGCTGTTCAAGAGTCTCAACTAAAGGAGAAAATTCAGCAAAGATTCCACGGATTAACTTCTTAAATCTCTTTCTCGTCATTTTCATCCTCACTTTCATCTTCGGGATACCAGATGATTTCAAAAACTTCGTCTTCACTAGCATTATCTTCGTCCCATTCAAGGATTACTCTTAAATATTCATCACAAGCACTTTGAATACCTTCAAGCAATGTGCAATGAGGTTTTGGGTCTAATTTTCCATCTTTCTCAATATATGTGACAGAATTAAAGCCAAGAATAACTGGCGTACATCGTATATCCCATCCGTTACAAATTTCCAAAAGAGAAAAGTAATCTTCTTTTGAAATCACGACATCAGTACCCAACATCCCAGCTTGCATTGCATTTGTATATTGATTATTTACATATAACCAAAGGTCTTCATAGGTCATTGAAATAACCTCGCGCATCCAGTTCTTTCAGCATAGTATTATAAACGTGCATATTCGGGCAATAGTTGCCTTTAACAAAGAACTCGTCATCTGCGCCCCTGCCATTCAAAGCGAGAGCCAGGGCAGCTGCAACAGCAGGACTACGAGAATAACCAGCGTCACAATGAACTACAATCTGGTCGACTTTGTCTTTCCATTGTTCAACCGCACGAACGATTTTCTGCGCGTCCACATCGCGCATAGGAATCAAACCTTTAACAGGTTCCTTGCAATCAATGTCATCAAACTGACAATACTCAACATGTTTAATGATGTCAGGCTTTTTCTTAGCATCAATAGCAAGAGAGTTGGGAATAGGAGTATCATAACTAGAAATTGAAATAATCAAAGTAGGAACATCAAAATCTGCAATGCCGTACTCGATTCCCCAACCATGTGCTGCAGCAAAACACTCAGCACGCGGGAGAACTTTAATTTTCATTTTCTAATCTCCTTTCTTCATTTTCTATAAATATTATAGCATAACTTTGCTTAAAAGTCAATAAAAGAAACCGCCCAGACTTTTTAATCTGAGCGGAAAATCAATTAGTTATATTTTGAGAGGGCCTTAAAGAGTTCATGCGCGTCTTTTGCTGCGTCTTCTACCTCTTGAAAAGCCTGTTCTTTTTCTTTCTGCACAGCCAACAAATCTTTCTCAAGATCGGCTTGCATTTCAGAAACCAATCGCTGATAATCTTTATCGTAGTCTCGATTCTTAGATTCTTGTTTTCTACTCTCAATCAGGAGGGAGGCGCGTAGATAGTCAAAGAAATTCAAACTAAAATGTATATCGTTATATTCCCAGGCAAAAGAATAAAAATAAAATTTATCAGGATGAAGTGCATACATTTGTTTAAATAATTTATAGCTAATCCGTGGATTATTTTCATCAATTTCAATATACTTCTTAATAAATTCAACATTGGGGAAACCGTCAGCTGCTGTCATTATGAGAAATAAAATACAATAAGTGGCAATAGAGGCACAAACCATAATCGTACAAAAAACTTGAGAGCCAGTAAATGCGTCACAATCAAGTCCCCATGGTAAAGCTCGCAAAGCGTTGATGGAAGAAAAAATATAAACAATTATCGTAGCATCATATTTCAATAGATTAGACAAATACTCCTTATCATAGCCAAACATAAAAATCAAGCAGACTCCCAAGCAAAGACAGTTAAAAATCGTCCAACCAATCATTACTTCATTTCTCCTTTCATTGAAGCCATAATATCAGCTAATTCGCTAGAAGCATGATTTACTTCTTGAATGGATTTCTCTTTTTCCTTTTGAATGCACACCATATCTTTTTCAAGCTGTTCAAGCATCATTTGAGAAACAACGCCATTTTTCTTCATTTTTGAACTGTTATACAGAAGTGAAAAACGTAGCAAGTCAAAATAAGTCATTTTAAATTCTAAACCTTTGAACGCGGGATAGATGCTATTGTAATCCCATTTGAATAATTCGGGATGCATTGAATACATATTTTTCGCAACTTTGTAAGAAATACAATCATAACCCTTGGAAAATCGACGTTGATTTTTATAATTGCAAATTACTGTATTTTCATCGTCGAATTGTATACACATGACTCCGAAATAGAAAAAAGAATAAAGAATAATTGAAAATGCAACTGCAGGAATACCACCTTCTGGCTTTTCAAATACATTGGCAGCATACCAAAGTAATCCACCCCAGCCGCCAGCAATCATTAGGCGGCCAACCCTTTCTTTTGTTACCTCTTGAATTGTATGTTGCCCAGGGACACGTGTAGATTCCTTTGACCAACCCCAAACACTACCAAGAATAACTAATCCCAAGAAAAACCAATCCATTTTAAACTCCAATCATTAAATGAAAAAGAACACTTGTCGTCACGCCGAGGGCAAGGATAGCTATACCCCAAAGTATCAGCATTAATATTGCAATAATAAAATTAAGCCATAAGGGGTTCTTTGCAGCTTGCGCACGATGAATCTCAGATAGTGTCAATCTAACTGTAATAAAGAAAAAATCCAACGCCATAAAAGAGGTCAATAGCGCCACAATCCAATTTATCATTCTCAACATCCTCCTTCATTTTCTATAATAATTATATCATATATATCTTTAAAAGTCAATAGAAAAAGGGTTGGATTTTACTCCAACCCTTTCATTTTATTCAAGAGGAATGCTTACAAGCGGCGCGGAATCATTGCTAACCTTGGGGAGTTCACCGTTCCACTTATCATACAACTTATTGCGCAAAACATTATCAGTTAGACTTTCAGACAGTTTACGGTTTGCTTCAGCTTCAGCTTCGGCCTTAATACGAATTGCATCAGCTTCACCCTGTGCTTTTGCAGTTTCAGCAGTTGCCTGAGCTTCGGCGGCAATGCGCTGAGTTTCAGCATCTTTAGTTGCTTTATCAATCTCAATCTGATTCTGAATAGTCTGAGCTTCTGCCTGCTTTGCGGCAAGGTTCTTCTGATTGATAGCTTCGTTGTAACTCTCCTCAAAATCCATATTATTAATCACAACTTTGAGGATATGAACAACATTCTGGCCATACTTATTATCAAGAGATTCCTGGAGTTCTTTCTGCGCAGTAGGCTCAATATTAGAGCGAACAGTTACCTGTTCAGCAGTAAACTGAACAGCAGCATCCTTTAGAGCGCTCGCGACCATTGCATCACTAATCAGCTGACTCTTGTAGTCGCTAACATTAGCATAAATCCATGCAGACTTCTCATTATCAATCTGATAAGTAACAGTTACATCTGCCATATAAACAGGAACCTTTTCAGAGGTCTCGCCCCAAATCTTAGAATCTTTCAACGCGAAACCAGCATCCTGCTGCTTATTATTTACAATCTCGATAGATTCAATAAAAGGAGTCTTCCAATTAAAACCGTTCGGCAAAGTCTCTTCCGCAATCTGACCAAAAGTGGTTTTTACACCAGTGTAGCCAGAAGGAATGATAACAAACGACATACCGAACAAAGCAATTACTGCACCAAGAATAACCGAAGTGATAGCTCCAATCACCGACTCTTTATTGAATGCGATAATCGCACCAATAATCAGTACTGCCAATCCAATAATAACCAAAATAAAATTAATCAATTTTTACTCCTCTACAAACTCTTTAAAATCATTCCACTTAATCTTTACCTGGATGCGCTCACCATTGCGGCGAAGCAGTCCAACGGTTGGAGTACCAACCAAACCCTCCATGTAACAAGCCGCTACGTCATTATTCTGCGCAACCCGCGACATCGGATGCTCCTTAACAAAATCAATAGCAAACTGAATAGGCCCATAGCCGATCAGCGGAACCACATCAATGTTAAGCTGCTTAGCAATCTCCTCGACCTTGTCACGCAGAAGCCAGAAATTGCCAATCTTCACATCGAACAGGATAAAGCTAACATCTTTGCGATAACCGCCACCGCTCTGAATCTTCGGGCCATAACCCTCGCCAAAAAGGATAACCTCAGTCTCGCCAAAGAGCTGCTCAAAAATCTCCTCATTAACCTCTCCACCAAAAGTAGTCTCAAGGTAATCCATCAGCGGCTGAGGAATGTTCGCACGCTCGGTACGTCCACCGAACTCAACTCGATGTCCGTCCCAACGAATCTGGATGTTGGTGCCATCAACTTTCTCAGTCCAAATCCACTCACAATCCTTAAGGTACTGAAGCTCGTCCGAGCGCCAGACACCATCAAGCAGCTTCTTAGTTTCAAGCGAACGCTGAAAACAAGTCTCAATTTTCGGATACTTATTAAAATTCATATTCTTTTCCTTTCTCTTCATGGAAATACTCGTCAGAAAGCAAACCTATGTAAATATCTATCATGTCTTTGTTAATTTAGCAGTTCGGATAACCTGCCAAATCTTAGTAGACAGATGTTCGTAAGCAGGAATATAGCACTCGGTTACACGATCAATATCTTTTTTTGACATATCGCGCAAACGATTGAGATTCATGTTATCCAAAAGATCGGCCATCTTAACATACATAATACCAAGGTCTTCAGTATCCATGATGCTTAAAATGTAATTGGAATAAGTCATACCTTTTGGACGAGTAAGAGTGCGAATGGCTTTAATCTCGTATTCAGTCAGACCAAAATCGGGATTCATAAGCCACTTCTCGTCCACGCCGCAATCTTCAATCACATCGTGACAAAAAGCAATTCGCGCGAACTGCGGCTTAACATTTTCAGCGACACGAATTAAATGTCCAAAATAAGGCTTCTCACCTTTGTCTATCTTGTCTTTAAATAATTCAAGAACCGCATAAAAGAGAGATTGATTTATCCCAACTTCTTCGCACCATTCAGTAACAGAACATTCAGGCGGTAACAATTTTGCTTTACTCATTTAGTTCTCCCTTACATTAAAACGCCAATTCTTCAACTGCTGGTAATCAGCAGTCTCCTGCTTATTCAGTTCACTTAGATTAATCACTTCGCATAGCGCCTCGCGGGCATGAGTATAAGGCTTCTCCTCAATATTCATGTTCGGGCGTGGATTCAAACGACGAAAAACCTTGGACGTAACTACGCCTTTTGCTTTCTTTGTCGTCAAAGTGATAAGAACCCAGTGCGCGCCCTGAAGAGAAACAGCAGTACCAAGAATCATTTAAAAGTCAAACTCCTTTGCATTTTTAAAATAAAATTCCATAAAAAAATGAGTGCCAAGATACTTCCCACGCACAATCAACTTCGGAATATGGACAACATCAACTTCGTGGTCAACCAAATCATCGTAATTGGAAATATAATCCTGTTTCCAAAAGAGAGTGTAAGGAATTTCCATAACACTCATATCTTCCTTAATTGCGCGCTCGACATCTTCTTTCGTAGTAAAAACTTCAAGATAACCACTAATTGCTTCGTGAATAACCTCAATTACACTATCAAAGTTCTCCATTCCTTATCTCCTCTCTCATTTTCTATAATAATTATAGCATACTTATGCTAAAAAGTCAATAGAAAAGCCAGTAGATTTTATATCTACTGGCTAGGTTTTAATTAGTCGTCATCTTCGCAAGCATTTACTCCTGTGGGTGCTTCTTTTTCGTCAGCTACAAGAGGGATGGGGCAAGAATCAAGAGCTGCAAAAGCATTAGACTGAATTTCTCGCTTGATTTTCTTAGTTGGATGAGGCTGATTCATCATTGCCATAGCAAGAATCAAACCATCTTTATTGCCACTCTTGCCATTGCCCATCAGCATAAGCGGGATAAGCATATTCTGATCCATCATGCCACTATTCCCATTCATCATAGACAGAGCCAGAATAGTAGACATATCCATATCTGCGCCATCAGAAAGCATCATCATAGTCATCGGATTTAGACCAAACGGATTATCGTCACTCGGCTGAACCATATTCTCAAAAGGATACATGATTTTAGTTACAAAATCAAAACCAAACATATTCTTTGCGGGAATAGCAATCTTCTGTTCGCTTGCTTTGGGATCAACAACGGTAAAAGTACCATCAGGATGAACATTGGTAACAGTTACATAGTTACTAGCATTAATAATAACATCACCAACACGCACCTGAGATACCGCCACGGGAATCTTGAATAGCATATCGGTATCAAAGGTCATACCAGTAACATCCATGACCTTATCATTAATCTTATCATATGCACGGTAGCGGTTATCAAAACCAAGAACTGCAACGCCATAAATAGACGGTTTCAGTTCAGCAGTATGAGGAACCTTACCAAAATCAATATTTAGAATCTTAGAAAAATCCATTTTGGACTCCTTTTCTTTTTCTTTTGTATTAAATGCGTCAATAGCTTCTTTATCTGCTTGATCCATTAATCCATTAATCATTCCATGTAGCCAATCAGCATTAATGGCAACAGAATCTGTGTTATTTGGTTTAAGCACATACTCATCAGCATCGTAGGATTGGAGCTGAGCGTTAAGTAAGTCATTACCAGTTAAAGTAGTTAAAGTAGAACCATTTTTAAAATATGCTATATCACACGGACTAGTAACAGAAGCTGTAGTAGTTTTAATCTCTCTTGCGTCAATTAAGTCCTTAATTTTTTTATAATCAATCAGAATGTCTTGGTTTTCTGGACGCCCAGCCATAATAGGCATTTTTTTATTGTTCCGAATCACGCTGATTCTAGGACAATAGGTAGGTTCAAACGGGTCTTGATTTTCATATAATAGTTCAAGACGATCTTCAAAAGCAATTTTAAAAGATCTCAAGAAAAGAATATCTTCATAAGCACAAACAAAAACATTCTTTAACTTACAATACTTCTGGTACGCTTCATAATCATCAAAGACGCCAGTAACAAGCATCTCGGTATTGCAACTATGACCTTTTTCATTTACTGGGTCTTTAAGAATTAACAGTTCATCATGCTTACCAAGATACATTGGCGAAATTAGTTTATAAACATAATCCTTTCCGCCAAAAGTACCGTTGTTCCTCCTGAACTGGACTGTAATAAAAAACTCTTTAACCAAATAATTCACCCCACCTCTTGTTCAAAAGCAAACATAGTGAATTAGCAAGCGTTTCATTTTCAAAACGAATGACGGGTGAAATCCATCCATGTTTTGATTTATTCGCGTGCCCGCCATAATTTTTCTCACAAAACTTTATATATACAGGATAATCCAAACCGAGAACCCGCGCTTGAGCGACATCCATAAAGCCAAGGTCTCCATTTGGATCTAGTTTCTTTTCAGCAATAACACTTTCTTTAATACGGAACTTGCCATGAGCAAATTCGTCTTTGCACACATAGAAAGGTTTATCACCATAATACTTTGGGTCAATCATTTTTATTCTCCAAGAGATAAACAAGTCTATTTTCAAGCATTTCTGCCATCTTCATCGCATCCTCGCGCTTATTAAACATCGGACCACCAAGATAATGAGGAAGACAAATTTCTTTACCAAATCGCTTAAACAAGTAAGCGACATAGTTCTCATAACTCAAGCCAAGCAATCGCGCGGGAAAAATCCGATAAGTACCGCAAAGAGGACCAAACTCTTTGCATAAGTCCTCGGTTACGGTATAAGTGTATTTAGAGAGGTCGCAAGGATGCTCAATACACTGAAAATATTTCATTGTTTACTCACTTTCTTAGTATTTTGAAATATAGTTAAGATTCATCGCTGCGCGTTCAGCATCGGTGAGGATAGTCCACGACTTAAAATTATCGGGGAGTTTAATCTGGTCGACAGGGAGTGGCTCAATAGGGCCATCTTCAAGAAGCCGTTTAGAAATGTCTTCAAAATAAATGAGATCGGCATCTTTCTTTTTCTTTGCAGGAGCCGGCGCTTCACCAGATACATATTTTTTTACGGTCGCTGCGGAACGATGCAAACGACGCGCAGTTTCAGCATAACTGCTCGTCTCTGCATATACCTTTTTGATCTCAGCAATATCTTCAGCTGATAATTTCATACTTTTTTAAAATCTCCTTTATATAAGAATCTAAATCTTGATTTTCTCCATCTTTGATTCGGATTAAAGGAATCTAGTGTTTTTCACAATAATCGTTTTTTAAAGAATCGTGATGCTATAAAGTTTCAAAATCTTCTTTAGACATCCAACTTTCATTTGGTTGCTCGTAATGCTATTTTCCATCGTATTCTATTAGTAAAGCTAATACATTTTCTTTAAAGATGGCAAAATCAAAACGCAGAGGATTATTTTTTTTAGAAACTAAATCTTGGAAAGAATATTCCTATTCAAAAGAAATACTTAATTGTTGTAAAATTCTTTTAATCTAGGCTTCTCCAAAAGATTTTAAGCATCCACAGCTTTTTGTTTTTCCAGAATTTAAATCTGCCGCCGCACAAACCTTTAGATTTCCACATTCGCATTTACAAACCCAAAAGATACCAGGGCGAGAAGTAGATATTTCTTTTTTCTCAGCTTTTCTTAGGACTGTTAAAAGACCAAAACGCTAACCGATTAAATCTTTTCCATCATTTCTCTATATTTCATCTTGATGAAAACGCTAATCACAAAATTTCGCTTTACCGCTTCTTAAATCCGTTGTATTGCAAATTCTCTCTCTCCCACAATCACATCTACAATCCCAAAGATTGCCGTGAGGAGAACTTCCATGATATTTGTAAGGGGTTAAATGAGAAAACTTAATATTTATAACATCTAAACAACCGCAATCAGGAGTCCGACTTTTTCTTAAATCTGAACCATAAATCCACCATTTACGATGACAGTTCAAACATTCACAATGCCAAATTAAATGTTGAGAAGAATCATCATTTTCGTATTTCGTTTCTGGCAAAACTTGAAAACCATTAATTATTTTGCCAGACATATCAATTCTTCGAGAGCCTTTTTTAGAACATCCACAAGAAGTCGAGCTTCCGTTTTTTAAATTAGCAGTTGCTATTGTTTTTATATTACCACAATCACATTGGCATACCCAAGTACTACGGCTCTATTTACCATAAACCTTAGGCTCTCCAGGGCGCAAGCAAACTAGCTTTCCAAATCTTTGTCCGGTTAAATCTTCTCTTTTAGACATTATTTATCACCTCAATCTAAAAGTATTTTTAACCGTTGCTAATCTAACTTTAGGCGCGCTAAGGATAAATCACCTCTCCATCTTTCTCATAAGAGACATTTCGCCAATCTTGTTTTTCATCGTAAGGTTTTTCGTTTTTCCAAACATCCAAATCTTCAACAATAAAAGTATTCATATCTCGAAGCAACTTACTTACGCAAAAATTAAAATGTCCACCAGCAAGTTTCTCGTACATATGAGTAGTGTGCTTCTTAGTTTTCTTATCGTAGAAATCTACAACAGTGAAAAGTATACCACCACTTCCATCATCAAAAGAATGCCAACTAGCTTTCTTTTGATGAACTACAAAACGCCCCTGCCACAAATCATCATTTTCAATAGTCCGATTAATAAAACGCATATCGGCGTTGAATTTTCGCTGAGTAGCTTTTCTCAATTTGAAACTCATATCTAATCTCCTTTCTCATTTTCTATAATAATTATAGCATAATTTCGTTCAAAAGTCAATTAGCTTTAAAGTTATAAACGGGCTTGATTATCTTAGCAATCTCAACAGTGTCTTTGATATTCTCGATAATAGACTCCATCGGCTTGTAAGCCATCGGAGATTCATCAATAGTAGCATTAGACACGCAGGAAGTCCAGATACCATCCATTTCAAATTGATATTCTTCAAGAGAAAGAGTTTCTTTTGCTTTCGCGCGAGACATTAAGCGTCCAGCACCATGCGGTGCAGAGTAGTTCCAAGCAGGATTACCTTTGCCAATGCAAATCAAAGAACCATCGCGCATATTCATCGGAATAATAAGTTCTTCGCTCGCATTTGCTGCAACTGCGCCTTTGCGCAAAATAGGATGCTCACCATTCTTACACGGAGAAAAGTCAATATAATTATGCTTAGTTTCAAAGGAAGTAAAGTTATCCCAGCTCATTTCTTTGCAAATAGTGAGCAGCATAGCTTTACGATTTGCTTCAGCATACTCTTGAACGATGTCCATATCATGGAGATAATTCTCAAAAGACTCTCCAACCAGCGGAACCAAACCTTTATCGTATTTAACTTTGCAAGAAGAAACATAAGCCGGGATTTCCATTTTGCGCCCATTTGCAAGCATCGTTTCGATTACTTTTTTATCGACTTTGCTACAAGCCTTTTGGTAATCAGTTTCAGCTAATTTCTGATAGTATTTGCAAACCTGAATACCAAGATTACGAGAGCCAGAATGAACAACAAGATAACATTGATTATCTTCATCAACATTCATTTCGATAAAGTGATTACCACCACCAAGAGTACCAATAGACTTCAAAAAGTAATCCTCTTTAGTCTTGATTGCGTCCCAACATTTTAGCTGATGAAGCTGATTCGCCCAATCCTTTGCCTTAACACCTACACGATCAGGTACCTTAATATTAACCATTTTATCGCGGATAGACATACCAGAAGGGATATGCTCTCGAATAACCTTATCCAATTTTTCAAAATCGACTTCTTCTTTATGCAAATGAGTAAGCTTTGCACAAATCATACCACAACCAATGTCCACGCCAACCAGATTCGGAACAACGCGTTCAGAAATTCGCATAGTAGTACCAATAGTACAACCAGCACCAGCGTGAACATCGGGCATAATAGCTACATTTGCATTTTCTGCAAAAGGCTGATTCAGCATTTCAATAATCTGAGAAATAGCTTCTTGCTCAATCAAATCAGTATAGACTCGCGCGGAACCATATTTACCATTTAAAGTCAGCATAAAATCCAACCTTTCTTATTTATAAACTACGACAATGCCTTGGAACGGGTCATGCAAATCTGTAGTATCTCGAAAAGCATAAACTTCTTTGTTTAAAATACCATTATCACGAACATACTTTCCGCGCTTGCCCTCAAGAATTTGTCTATTGAAACCAATAGCATCGAAATCTTCGATTTTGTAAGGATAAAGTGCATCTTCATTACCGCATTTGGTAATGCCAATCTCGGTAATAACTGAGCATTTTTCAACAAATTCTCGAATGGTCATTTTATTTCTCCTTTTCATTTACTATAAATATTATATCATATCTTCGCGTGGAAGTCAATAGAAAAAGAGCCTAGTCTATTGCAGATTAGGCCCCAAGATGAGAAAAGAAAGGAGACACTTATTAGTTAATCGTGGAACGGCTGACCAGATTTGAACTGGTATCAGTGGATTAGGAATCACACAGCTCTATCCAATTAAGCTACAACCGTATAAAATCAGACATTATTTTACATCGCGCCAGAACGATGGAAAGGACAAAATGGTACGGCTGAAGAGACTTGAACTCTTGGCTTTCGGATTAGAAGTCCGATATTCTATCCAACTGAATTACAGCCGCATAGGAGTACGGCTTTATTAGCGTCGAGCCGCGAACGACAAGGAGATTTGTATAAGATTCATAGAAATTGCAAGTGGTACGCTCAAAGAGACTTGAACTCTTAACCTCTCGGTTCGTAGCCGAGTACTCTTTCCAATTGAGCTATGAGCGCAAATTTATAGCGTTGTTTGTGTAGTTTAACGCTATTCCCAATGTTTGATAACCGAATCGAACGGTTCTTTAACTACACCACACTAACCAGAGAATTACATTGGATTCAAAATAATCAAGACCAACAATACGCTGCTCTACCACTGAGCTAAATATTCCCATTTAAGAGAAGATACTGCCGAGAATCGAACTCGACGACAAGCGGGTTACAAGCCAATTTCAGATGCTGTGATGGTCTTTAAATGGTGCGCTTGACAGGACTTGAACCTGCATCTGACGGATTAAAAGTCCGCGATTCTTCCATTGAACTACAAACGCATAATGGTGCTGGAAACAGGACTTGAACCCGCAACCTTCTGATTACAAATCAGCTGCGCTACCAATTGCGCCACTCCAGCTCGGTAGCCTGATAATTTAAAGAGTTCCCGGCCATTTTTTTCTCTAATACGACTTATGCTTTCCGGTTAGTATCATTCCCGTTCCACAACGTATCTTTTGATTTGTAGTTTCTCAATACTTTAATCCAATAGGCAACTAGTATTCCATTAAATTGTTTCTTGAGGCTTTGCAGGTATCAACACCTATTTATATCAAATCAATTCCCAATCTTCATCTGAAATTTGTTTTATTTCAGTTTTAGAAAACGGCAATTGATAGGATTTACACCACTTTCTAATTGCGTTATCAGATACTTTAAATTGCTTTCCAATAGAAAGAAAAGATTTATTTCTAATTAAAGATTTTAATTCTTCTCTTGAAGGGCGTTCAGCAATCTAAAATCCAATATTTCGACATTGGTAAGAACAATAACACTAATCTGTATGAAAAATAGGCTTTCCACAAACAGGGCAAAATTTCTAAGGAATTTTATTTTCTAATTGCTCTTTTTCTTGATGTTTATACCTTGCCCTTTCTTTGTGAAAAGAACTCTTGTCTCTTAATGGATATTTTTCATTATCGTCATACCAGATTTCTCCCAAATTAATATCGCTGATAGTCTTTTGAGATAAATTATAATCTTTTGCTATTTCTCTTTGGGTTTTTAGAGTATTTTTTAATTGAGTTTTTATTAAATCAACCGTATCCTAATTTAACTTTTTCCCTAAACCTTTTGGTCCTTGTCCGCCTTCTGAAAGGTTATAACCATTAGGAGAAATACTATTAAAATACTAAATATAATATTTTTCTCTTTCGTCTAACTAATCTGATGGACATTCTTCAATTATTTCAAATGTAAAATTATCTAATCCATATTTTTTTATTGCTGGATATAAAATAGTTTTATATTTAAAATTACTATTAGTTGCGCTACTTTTATGAGCAATCCATCTTTTTTCAATGTTCACACTCTAGCCGATGTAGCATTTTCCATTTATTTGATTAGTAATCTTATAAATTCCACAAGTAGGCATATCTATCACTCCTAAATGATAAATAAAATATAAGGCCGGTATTAGGAGTACCTTAATCTCATTGACCGCGAATCAATGCTCCCCTATTGGTCGACCACGTCAGATTTGAACTGACAATATCTCTTATGAGAACTCCTGGTTGAGAGCCAGGCGAATTTAACCGTTTCTTCCAGTGGCCGTTATAATGCGCGAGTGACTTTGAAGCAAATACTCTGGGCAACGTTTTCTCGCGCGTCTTACAAGCGAACTCCACTCATAAGTCCTACCCTAGTTTTTTAGACAACCATTAGGAGTTCTATGGATGTCATGCAACTGGTACTTCCGACTAGAGTTGAACTAGTGTATCGGCCTTATCAGGACCGTGTCCTAACCGTTAGACTACGGAAGTATATGGTGGCCCCTGCGGGACTTGAACCCGTCATCGGGAGATTGAAAGTCTCCTATCCTCACCTTTAGACGAAGGGGTCATAATAAAAGCGACATGGTCTAATTGCTTTTGCAAGGGACGTCTTTACCCGTGCCGTAGATGCGCATTGCGCCGACAATTATCAGAACGTTAATCCATTCTACCATCGAAGCTGGTGCAATTTAACTGACGAAAGAGAGCTTGTATTCATTTCGTCTTTCATGTCTATTGATTTTCGTCAATCTGACTTCCAAGTTCATCAGATTGTCCAGTTCACACCGCGTGGAGGTATCAATTATAGTGAACCTTACCACTCAATTAAGAGTGGCAAAGCAATCTTTTGGCGCCCTGTCACTTTAGACTAAGATTGCAAGTAACTTATGAACGCAACTTCTGCGTTAGGAGGTTTGGCTCGGTTCAGCTCTATTTCTAGTAGCCTGTGACCCCTCTCGTAAAACCTAGCAGCTCACATTTTTGCTCAGTAAAGTGTCTGCCAACAAAACTGTCTATCCCACTAGTTCAGTTGCCACCTGGGATTGAAGTATTTATCGAACGCGCTTCCGCGAAGAACGGTTTTTCGTTTCTTGGTTCGGAACAAGTGCTTCCTGCAACACCGAAATCTCTCAACCTCACCCACTATACCTCTTATTCTAACCGCTGAGCATTGGGCAGTTACGCGGTGCATGAGTTCGTCCTTTAATAACTCACACGCTAAATGCACTCTTTAGTTTAAACGACTCCACAGAGCTGTCGTGAAAAGTAAGTAATCTTTCCTTAACTTTCTATAAATATTATAGCATAGATTTGAAGAAAAGTCAATTATTCAAATCCGTGTTTCTCTGCCGCAAGATCAAGTTTTACAAGAATCTCATCAATCTGATGTTCAATTTCACTATTGACGAAAATTGCACGCCTGATAAAATGACCTTGATCATTGGGAATGATAAGTTCCTTACCAGTTAAACCGCGATAAATTTCACCATCAAAATCATCACTATTAATATCAATTTTAGAATCTTCATCCATGAGAATGTCATACTTCATGGCTTTGCCGATAAGCATACGCAGATAAGATTCACGAACAGTATGCCATTTAGTCTCATAATTCTTTTCGCTCATAATCTCATTTCCTTTCTTCATTTTCTATAATAATTATAGCATAAGATTAAAGAAAAGTCAATAAAGAAACTTCTAAATAAGTTCGTCATAAAAAGAACTGTAATATAATTTTAAAGTCCCATTAATAAAGATTTGAGAAAAAATATAATCTGAATTTAAGGCATTGTCATAATCTTCTTCTGAAATATAACTTCCTAGAGCAGCAAAAAAATTAATTATTTGTTCTTTAGAATAATATTTATTTTGTTTATATCTTACTAAAGTTAAATATTTCTTTAAATCAGGCATCCAATATGAATGTTTATATTCAAAAAGAAAAATATCCGGCCAATTTTTTAAAGAATGAATTATATTACTATTACTTTGTCCAAAAATCATATAAGGGTTAGAAAAAAGCAAAGTTCCAATAATCGCTCCTGTAATAGGAGGCATAGATTCTTGTTTATTAGATATTTTATAAAAACATTGATAAATTTCTTTTAATTCGTCCGAAGTAACATTTTCGTTCAAAGAAAGCAATTTATCCATGTTATTGTTAATATCTTTAATTATATCCAAACAATCTTCTACAATCAAAGAACTAGCTTTACTTAAAAGTTCAATTTTTTCATTCATTAAATATAATCCAGGAACATTAATACGAATAGCAGCAATATCTTTTGATAAGCTCATATCTGCATAATAACATTTATATCCAAGATTATCGAAAATATTATTTAAATATTTCATCAATGATGAAAAATCTGTAGCTTCTTCTAAAAAAATTTTTTTATTATAAGATTCTACAAAAGTAACTTTAGAAAAGAAATTTTCATCAATACTATTAGCTTCTGAAATATTATTTAATGCACTATTTAAAAATCCAATTGCCCCACCCTAAGTCCAAGCCATTTACTTCACCCCTTTTATAATTATTATAACATAAAATTATGTTTATGTCAAAAAAGAGCTTAGATTTTACTCTAAGCTCTCAAATTTAGTCCTTATAATTTCTGAAGATTTCTCTTCGACTGCCATATTTGCTTTCTCTCGACGTTCATCTTGAGAAAGCTCTTCTTCTAATTCTTCTCCAGTTGTATTTTTATATAATTCTCCATAAAAATCTCCGGTAGGAGATAATTTTATAATCGCGTCAAAATACATTTCTAAGATAAGAAGTCGTCTTAATTCATTACGAGATATTTTAAAATAATCTTCTTCCATTGATATTCACCTCAATGGAAAAGTAACATCCAACTCGTCCAAATCTGAACAAAATGTACCAGCTGATCCTCAATCAAATTAAAAGTTCCTTTATTGGCCTTCTCATTATCCACCATCGTGTGAACCACAGTGTTAAATCCAACCAGCACACTAAACAACCAACCAGCTTCATTCCATCCACTAGTCATTCCCATATAACCTAACAACGGCAGACAAACCAAAAAGCTCCACATAAAAGAATGTTCAACAAGAGCAATCATCCAATCATTCTTATACTGAGCCTGAGGATAATTCTCTTTCCACCACTTTTTCTGTTTAAACTGCGCGAGGACGCCTTGAAGGTTATAATCAGCAATCAAATGAAGAAACAGCATCGAGAACAAAATCAAATAAGCCATTAAAGTTCCTCCATTACTTCCAGAAAAGCCTTAATCATATCCATACGCTCAAGTCCCATTTTGTTGCCCAACTCTTTAATATTCTCTTCAAAAAGGGCTACTCTATATTGCTCGCCGTTCAGCATATCTTGCAAATAATTTTTAAATCTTTCTCCATCAGGAGTCAACTGAAGATTATCACTTTTCTTCATTTTCATTTTCTACCTCTCTGTACATATCTTGCGGCAACTCAATTAATGGGCCTTTACCTTGAAACATCCATTTGATGTCATCAAGTCCGTACTTTTTAAAACATTTAGGACAAACCATAAAACTATTGATTGCAGCCTCGGTTTCTTGCGCGCCTTTAAAGTCAATTCTTCCACCGCAAGAACAGAAAAAAGTATACCAATCATCTGTTGGAGGGAATTGTGACAAAACCGGCAAACTCACACTTTCAATATAATTCTGCATATTATTTATCTTCCTCTTTTTCAATAGAAGCAAGCCAATAGTCTTTTCGACATTTGACACAAGTTGTTTTTGTAGGACAGCAAAATTCTTTATTCAACAAATCTCTTTCATAATTCTTCGGGCATATCTCAATAATACCAGTTCGAAGCTTAGCATTAGGAAATATTTTCAAAAATTCATTTTGACGAGTTTTCAACGGATGTATATTAGACCATTCTTCAACCTTAGTATAAATTTCTGAAAAAAGCTCTGGATTAGAAAAATCAACAATCAGGTGTGGCTGATGTCGGGTATTAAACAAAGGACAATTGCCATCGCAGCTCTTACCATATCCATAAGTAGATTCATCTCTTTTATAAGTCTCACACATTCGCTTATATTCTTTAACGAAATTTTGAGGAATCATATACTCTCCTTAATCTACCATCCAAGCATATTCATAAACTTTACGATAATCATTACTCTTTCGAGTCGAAAAATTCTTGCTCCTGCGCACGGCTTGATTTGCTTTTCTCTTAAAATAATGATAACGACTAGCGTGACCAAGCTGACGGAAATAAATTTTTTCAGCTCTGTACTTTCCGCGCCAAGAATAATAATCTTTATACTCTCCAGGTACTTTAAAATCATAATCAACAGGAGCTTTAGTGTGTAAAGTCCGACGCCGCCCTTTATTCCGAGCATAAGTTAAAAAATAAGGTGCCGGATAGCCAGCATTCTGGCTCAAAAAGTATTTCCTATTAAATTCTTTTCTTTTTGCAACTCGACGTTCTGCACGAGTTCGAGGATGACTCATTATCTCAACTCCTCAAATTTTGCTTCAAACTGATTAATCAGCATTTGATTCAACTCTTCACGAAGCTGCTTCTCAGTTTTACCTTTATCTGCAGGTTGGTCATGCTCCCAACGATCTCGCACATTGTAGAGCATGGTATTTAAATCAAACATTGTAAGAGCATCTTCTTTAGACATTGAACCATTCTTAATCGCAAGAAGAGTATCGCGCAAATTTTTAGAATAAGTAGAATAAGGATATTTATCGCGCTCAAAAGCATGAAGAAAAACGAAATAATGCAAAACAATATCAACTAAAGTTTTGCGGTCACCTTTCTTATCCCAATCCAAACGCTCCAACTTTCTACTCTTGAACGCGCTCTCAAAACAATTCACTACGCGCCAATAGAACTTAAACAAAACCGCAGTAAAGCAATCCATATTCTCAAAAGGATTTACTTCTTCGCCAGCATCAGTCCAACGCATAATAGTGGTATATTTAGAACTTGCGACTTCAAGAGCATGAAAATCCGCATTCATCAATGCTTCAACGAAAATGCGGAAATCTTTGATGACAACGTGTTCACCATTAGGAACACCATTTTCGTCAACATACATCAACTCTTTTGAAACAGGCTTACGATTCAAAGCCAAATCTTCAAGAGAAGGCATGATAATCAAATAAGAATCGACATCAGATTCCTCGGTCTCAAGCGCATAATTCTGAGAACCGTAAATAGACGCTACAATTACGTCATAACCTTTTAACTGCGCGAACTTGACATGGCGCATCATCTGATTAAAAACATTTTCATCAAAAGTAGCAAGTTCTTTCATTACCATCCCATCATTCTTCCTTTCTTATTTTCTATAAATATTATATCATACATAAACAAAAAAGTCAATAGGCTAGATACCTATTGACTTAAAATTAACTATTTAGACGCTCTGAAATTTTTTTAATGCCATCGGTGGCTTCGTTAATTTCAGATTCGGCCTGAAATTTAATTTTATTGATGTCAGCTTGAACACAACGAAGTAAAGCAGCCGTATCTTCGTCGAGTTTTTCTTTTTCTTGCGGGTCATAATTAACTGCGCGAGGGCCATTTCTTAGTTCTTCGCGCTCATAATAATATTTTACTGCGGCCCTATATTCCTTAGCAGTTTTAAAATAAACCCAATACCAAGTCTGGCCATCTTTAAATCTCAAATAGCGCCTTTCGGGATATGTTTGCTTGACAATGTTCCAACGCGCGGGATTAACAGAATAGAAATCAGCGAATTGCTTATAAGACAGACATACTTTATGCTCGATAAAAATAGACCTGTTATCTTCTCGAATAATGTCATCGTTCATATTCTCAAAATTAACATCAATCAAATCATATTTATCTAATTTCTTTTCTATTGCTGTTGGAATGGCATAAATAGTTGCGGCGATTCCAATAAAAGGACATACCATAGCCATAAATTCATCTTCGTCATATGTCACGCCGCACAAAGCAGAAATAAAACCCATTATAACAAAAATTATAACGTGGACAATCAAAAGCAAAAGCATTATTCAAGTACTCCATTCGTTAAAACCATTGTACGTCCATCCATGCTCCAAAAGTCAGCTTTAAATTTAATAGTCTGCCCTGTACTGAACTTTTTTTGATTGGTGCTATTGAGATAAATTACAATCTTGGCGCCATAGGGAGAAGGATCACTTTCGGTATTAGCAACGACAAAGAAACCAGGAATTTCGCCATAGTCCCAATAAAAATCTTCGGTAGAAACAATCAACCGTCCATCTTCAGAGACAGAAATTTGGTCAGCTTTAATTTTACCTTCAAATTTTAAATTCATCCTCTGTGCAATAGGAGAAAAATCCGTTTTCTCTTGCCATGCTTCTCGATATTGCTTAGCCAATTTCTTAATAGTCACATTGTCATTATATTCTGACGTGACAGTAATTTGTTTTGTCCTACCAGGCAATTCTCTGTCGGCATAAGTATAAAAACAACATCCGAAAATAATTATAGCTGACAGAATAACTGATATTGTCGTTTTTAAAAATTCTCTCACTTTAGTCCTCTTTCTCAATTTTCTTGCGCTTAGCGCACAAATTAGTAATACGCTCGTTGGGATTCTTAATCATACGATGACGCAAAATCTGAAATGCCCGTCCAAGAGTAGGAGCATTAATAGTAGAAACTCGTCGAGTGGATTTACCGTTCTTGGTATAAGTGTAATACAAAGTCCAAACAAACATTTCCATAATGCTCCTCCTTTTGAGTTTAATTTTGATTGCGCGGAACAGTATACCAGACAGTGGTATAAACCACACCGTCTGAGTAAAATTGTGAAAAGTCAAGTACATTAACTTCGGGATGTTCATATAAAAATTTCTTTACACCAAATAAATCAGTTGGATCAAAATTTTGCTTATTAGGAAATTTATTGTGGTGAAAAGTTAAATGATGAAGTTCTCCAACTTTTTCCCCATTAAAAATCATTCTTCTGCCTTTCTTACATAGACGTTCAGCATTGGTTTATTTTCTTTCAAATCAATTGCACTTCTCGCGCAATCTATAGAAAACTCAAGAAATCCACCAGACAAGTGGCCCATATCGCCAGAATAAAGTTCTTTAAAAGTAATATTATCAACAATTCTAATTCTTTCAGCACTTGGGAAGATTTTAAATAGCTTTTTAATTTTCATTATTATACCTGTCCTAACTCAGAATCCTTGTAATAAATAAGGATATAATGATTTTTATCCTCACTTTGAGATAATATTCCATCTACTTTTCGCGCGCAAAAGAACTCATATTCATTATCGCTCATTAAATCTTTCACAGTTCCCACAAAATGAGGACTTTCACTATAACGATCGCCAGCAATCTCAATCCATTGATACTTACACAACACATTAAGTAAATCTTTGATAGTCATTTTCCAACTTCCTCTCTTGATTTTCTATAAATATTATATCATAAATTTATTCTAAAGTCAATAAAAAAGACCTCAGATTTTACTCTGAGGTCTTTACTAAAATGATAAAAGTTTCTGTCACAGTCACCGCTATAACTGTAAATGGTGTCTCCTCACAGAATCGAACTGTGCATAGGTTGCTTATGAAACATCCGTGAGTTCCCAGCTCAGGAGACATGAAACGAGGGATACCCACCCTCGCAAGGGTCACTCTTAGGCGGTGAAGAACCGATCCTCATTTTGTAATTACTGAAAATCTACGCTCACGCATTCATCCCAGACCTCTTTTATTACTAGATACTCCCAGTTTGAATAGGCGAGCGATCAAAGCATTATCAAGTAATACTTACTTTTATTTTTCTAACTAGAAAAAGTTTGCTGCTATGCAAGTATCTATTCAGAGGGACAGATTTCTTACGTGTCTGTCATAAAGCCGCCAGTGGAAACTCCACTGGATTGATGGACCAAGGAGATAAACTCCAGTCCAATTTAATCAAAGATTGGTATTCTTTTACTTTAATTAAGTATTCGGCATTATAACACCTATTATACCGCGGTCTATTTGGTGTTTCAGTGTACCGTACAATGCGTGTCTAGCCCAGGCATTGCTCCACTTCAGCTATAATCCTCTAAAAGGGTTAAACCTAATTAAAAACTTTGATTAAATTTGCACCCAATTGGATTTGCACCAATATATTAAAATTCTACTACTTGAATTATGGGTACATATAAAAGGGTTAAATATTAACCCAATCTTCATCGGAAATAGAATTAATATCTCTTCTCCGAAAAGGTAAATTGTATGATTTACACCATTTCCTAATAGTGTTATCTGAAACTGCAAATTGCTTACCAAGAGTTAAGAAAGGAGTGCCTCGAATCATTTCTTTTAATTCTTCTCTTGGCGGTTTCCCAGCTGATTCTTGTCCTTTCGCACTACATTTAGGAGAACAATAAATCTTATTCTTTGTCATTATCCCACAAATTAGACATGAATGCGGTTGACAAGTGATTTTCCCACCACATACAGAAAAAGGTTTCCTAATTGGGTACTCAACGCCAGAAACTGGAAATTCTCTTCCTGCATTTACCTCTCTAATTACTCGTCCACTTACTCCAAAATTAGCACCAATTTCTTCAGTAGATTTTGTAGTATTTTTTAATTCATCAAAAATCTTAGGAATATCTCCTTCTGATAATTTTGTAAACCGTGCGAAGTTATTTCCACCACGATCTTGGTTATAACCATTATCATAAGATTTAAAAACTTCAATCCAATAAATTTCTTTTTCATTCAATTTTTCGGGTTGACATTCTTCTAAGACTTCAAAAGAAAAATTTTCTAGACCATAAAATCTAATAGCTTTGTATAAAGGATAATCGTAATTTTCAGAAGCAGGATTTACATAAGTTTCTTTATGCTATCTCCAACGTCTTTTTATATTTATACTCTATCCAATATAACATTTACCATTAACTTTATTAGTAATCTTATAAATACCACAAATAGGCATATCTATTCCCTCCAGAATAAATAAAATTTATAAGGCCGACGTGGAGGCGTCTTAATCTCGCTGATAGCTACTCAGCGCTCCCCTATTGGAGCACCATGCCGGTTACGCTCCGGCCTATCTTGTTTGGAAGACAAGCTCCTTAGCTACTGGGATAATGGTGCACATATAAAAGGGAGTTTTCAGACTATCCCTCACGTCCATTAGAGGTTGCTTTCGTTTTCTTTATTTTATAGACCGATTCCAAATGACTAAGCCACATATCGCTAAGCGCCGGTGGTAGTTTACCTCGAATCCATCCTATCTCGGTCTCCGCAAATTTACTAGTCTTAGCGGTGTTGACTGGACAGTTTTTAACGACTTATCTAGGTCCAAACCTCGCGAGTTTGACGCCTTATCTCCTAGGCGCAAGGCTCGTAGTCCTTCCGAACTACACATGGCGCTCCCAACCAGGCTCGAACTGGTAACTTCCGCCGTGACAGGGCGGTGCTCTAGCCAATTGAACTATGAGAGCATAAAAGAGGAAAATTACTTTTCCTCGTCGCCTTTGTACCAAGCCAAATCAATTTCACTCAACTTAGCCCAGTTCAAACTAGGATACATATTATCCTTTTCACGTTCATCAAATACGGCAAAACCAATCAACCAATCGTTGCCAAGATTGATTGCCTGTCGCAGATAAACATACTGACAAACTCCATCATAGCCATCGTCTGGACCAAGTTTTTCATCCTCTTTATACCAAAGACGAAACAACTTATCCTTAGCATAGCTATTGAACCAATCAGTAAAATTTCCAACAAAAAAGTCCATAATATATCCTTTCTTAAAGTAAATGGTCCCTCATGATGGTATCGAACCATCCCGGCGAAACGCATGGGTTTTACAGACCCACCCCAATCCTTATGGTCTAATGAGGGATAAAACAGAAACCACGCAAATGGTTTCAGAAACTCTTTCTACACTTGGTAGACGAGCTAATGGTGCGCGTGAGAAGACTTGAACTTCCAGTCTGACGGATTAAAAGTCCGCGATTTTACCATTAAACTACACGCGCATATAAATGCCAGTTACCTGGCAGAATTTTAAACCTTTTTCCATTCTCCATCTGAATAAGAATTGATTAAAGTCTTTGTCCGAGGTAAATTAGCTTTATCACAATATTTCTTTATTGTATTACTACTTACTCCAAATTGATGACCAATCCATTCAAATGAATAATTACGAATTAGATATTTTAAAGCACTTCGTTTAGGAATTACTTTTATTTTTCTTACACGAATTTTACCACATTCAATCGAACAAGTTTTAGCTTTACCTTGAAATTTCTTTCCGCAAATTGGGCAAGTCTTATAGCCATCAACAAAACCACGTTCTTTTAAAACATTTCTCGTCCTTAATGGATAAATTTCATTGTCCTAATAACGAAATTCTCCTCGATTAATACCACTAACTGTAGTCTAAGCAATATGGTATTTCTACCCAATTTCAGCCTATGATAACAACGTATTCTTCAAATCATAAATTATGCTTTGCAACTCTTTATCAGAAAGTTTCTTTGCTTTTCCTCCTACGGAATCGCCGCCTTCAGTTAAATTGTAACCAAAACTTTCTTGATTTGAATGATACTTTGCAATATAAAATTGCTCTTTTTCATTTAACTATTCTTTAGGACATTCTTCCAATATTTCAAAAGAAAAATTCTCTAGTCCATATTTTCTAATAGAACGATAAAAATAACTCTCAAACCCTTCTGAACCTTTGGATATGGCTCTTGAACGATGATCTCTCCATCTTTGTTTGATATTCACACTCTAGCCGATGTAACATTTTCCATTAATCAAATTAGTAATTTTATAAATACCACAAATAGGATTATACATAATTTATTCTCCTCCAGAATAAATAAAATATAAGGCCGGTGTGGAGGCACCTTAATCTCATTAACCGTCGTTAATGCTCCCCTATTGGCAATGGGATATTAAGAAGCGTCCCATCAACGCTCTTGGCGGACGGTGAGGTAGTCGAAACCCCATTAGGAGATTAACAGTCTCTTGTACTAGCCGTTGTACGAACCATCCATAATAAAAATCAAGACGATTTTTCATTTTGTTTTATCATCCATATTGTTAAAACATCAAAAGTTTTGCAGAAATCGTCTTAGAATCTCATTTCATCCCATATCAAGACAGCTTCTTACCAATGTTAGAATTTTAAGTTCTGATTGTAAGTATTTTGCTGCTTCTGTCTTTCATTTTCTATATATATTATATCATAGAAATTATAAAAAGTCAATTCATTCGGTGAGCAGTTTCAATCTCACGCAAGCTCATAGGGATTTCGTTTAACAGCATCGAATATATCGTAACCTTCACGTTCCCACAATAGAGCAACATTATTGTCTTTAGCGATTTTTAATTCTTATCTACGAATGAATCTCATTTTCTATAAATATTATAGCATATTATCTATCAAAAGTCAAATCATTGGAAGTCATCTTCTGCCCAATGAAGATCTTTATAGGTAAGGTAATGTTTAAAATCTTCGACAAAACGCCAATAGTCTTTACCTTTTCCTTTTTCAAAAGGAAGTTTATTGTATTTGTAGAAATCATGTGTATATGCAATCCACAAAAGCCAAATCAAATTAGTATCTTTTGCTTGAACATGAATCTTTGCGCGAGGTTGATAAACTGGATTATGATAAAGAACATAATATTCATTATGAACATTTTCAACAGTCCAATTAGAATCGTGAGTAAGAATCTCAAAAAGGTACTTCTTCGCCTTATTTGAACGGAATACATGAGCACCACCAAAACAAAACTCAAAATAATTCATCAAATCATCATAAACCCAATCACTTACAGGAGTATTCTTTTTCCTCTTACTCATTTTAGTCCTTTCTTTAAGCCTTCTCGCACAAGTGATTATAAATTTCAAGACTTTTAATTTCTATGGATTGCTCCGTTGCTCAGTATAAATTTCTACTTCATCAGGTTGCTCTCCATCTCTTTTCCCATTGATCATACTCAGCAATTTCCCGCTTTATGATTTTGCCGTCTTTTTTATATACAGTAATACGATATGCATAATTGGCAGAATATTTCAACAACCGTTGTAACGCTTCCTCCTCAGAAGTTGTTTTTGTAACTCCGGCATAGGAACCGCCAGACCCCAAAATCTCAGGTTCATACCAACCTGTCTCATAGAATATAGTCTGTTCCATTACTTCATCCCACTTTTTTATAGATTTTAAGTTTCAATCAAAATAAAATCATAACCCGGAGCTTTCTCGCGTAAATAAGTATAAATCTCATTGCACTTCTTCAGATAAGCAGTCGCGCTCATATCAAGATTCTCTGGAATAGGTTTACCATTGAGATAAAGTTTCAAATAGCAATCATAACTCCAATTATCTGCGAAAAGCAAACCAAGAATATATGAATAGTCATTATCAATATCTTCTCGCTCAAGAATACCAGCATGAACCAAATCATCTTGAAGAACTTCATAACTAATAACTGGCGCAGTCAAAATTTTCATCAATTGAAAAACCTTTCAAAATAATCTAAAAACCAACATTCAATTTTTTCAAACCATCGAATCAATTTTTGTTCCCAAGTCAAATTGGTTTTAATTGCGGCTGAACGATAATTTTGTTTTCTCTTCTGATCACTACGCCTTGAGCGCTTACTAGACAAATTCTTTTTGTAAGCGTCAGTTCCAACCATTGCTCGACCATAAACCATCTTAGTCATCTTTAATTTGCCCATAATAGCTTCCTTTCTATTGGTGCGCAAGGTGGGATTTGAACCCACAAATCCTACGTCCTTAGCGTAGTGTCTATGCCGTTCGACTACTCGCGCATAATGAAGAATTTTCGTATCTTCCCCTCTTGATTGCCTATTCAATACTGAGGACGACGGACTAACTCAATCAAACCGTGAAGTTCAATTCCCATGGGGAATCTAATAGGGAACTCCGTTCTGGAGCGGCAGGTGAGAGTCTAACTCACTAACTGCATATTATAATTTATCCCATTCTTCTTTTGAATAAGATGAAATATCACTTTTCCGAGTTGGTAAATTATATTTTCCCAACCATTTTTTAACTGCACTACCAGTTACTCCATATTTTCTTCCAACCGCTTCTAAAGGCAAAGAAAATACTTCCTGTTTTAAAATTTCTCTTGCTGGACATTCAAATCTTGGACTAGAAATTTTATTTTTAGTTAAAAATATAACATTACATTTTTTACAACGGATCGCCTATCGACAAATGGGTGTACCGCAATCAATGCAATAATGATTTACTTTTAGCCATTTACCAGCATCTCTCTTTGAAATAGGATAAGAAAGATTCTCATTATAATGAATTTCGCCATTATTAATTCTTGAAATAGTAGAAATATCTAAACCAGTTAAATCAGCAATCTGAGAATAGGTTTTATCATCAGCTTGTAAAAACTAAATTACTTTATCTAATTGCTTTTCTTCTAAAAGAAAGAATTTAGACTAGATTCCATTTGAAGAAGACATAACATTATAGCCATTAGGTACACAAGAATTATATTTTTTAATATAAAATTCTTCTCTCTCATTTAACGATTCTAACGGGCATTCTTCAATTATTTCGAAAGTAAAATTTTCTTGACCGTACTTTTTAATAGCTCTTGAAATAACTGAATCTGAAGAAGGCTAACAATGTTCCTGCCATCTTTTATGGATATGCCTAGACTACCCGATATAGACTTTCCCAGAAATCTAATTTGTGATTTTATAAATTCCTATTACATCTTTCATAGCAAAACTCCTTGGAGCGACTGGTTGGATTTGAACCAACGATAAAAAAATAAGTGCTTTGCAGGCACCCGCCTTTGTCCACTGGGCCACAGTCGCATATAAAAGGGAGAATCACTTCTCCCTAAAAGAAAGAGGTAGGTATGAAAAGAGTAAGAAATTAACTTCCAAACTCTATAAATATTATATCACAATTTTCAGAAAAAGTCAATTAAACCATATCCGACATTTCCTCAATCATCTTCTGGACTTCGGTATTCTCCATATCCAGCTTGTGACTACGTCTTGCAGCAAAGCCAGCATACTTAGTAATCAGTCCATATAGCTCGGCAACACGCTTCTGATAGTCATAAGTATAGTTCGTCAGGGCATGATAATACTGAGTCCAAGCCTTGCGACGAGCAATCTTCATACCCTCGTTCTCGTCCCACTTATCATCAACCGAACAGTAAGCCTTGCCTTCAAACACACAATAAGCAGGACCAAGGTCGGAATTAACATGGAGTAGAGAGGCAATCTCCCCTAGCTCACAAATCCTAAAAGTGTCACGCTTAGTCCAAATATTTGCCAGATCGCGAACACCGCCACTCAGCTTGGCGACTACGACGCCATGATATGGACGACCATTGATACATCCAGTTTTATCTCGGTCAATGTAATACGAAAAACTCGGCTTGTGATAAGCGATGTCGCCGTCACACTTAGCAGTCAAACGAGGAACAGCAGGAATAAACTTAGTCATAATTTTAATATCCTTTCTTAACTTTCTATAAATATTATAGCATAAAATCGTTCTAAAGTCAATTAATCTTCAAGAGTATTAGTAGAAAATGCTTCGGCCGCAATATGAATGCCAAGGAAATACTCAATGATAGCAGGCAAAGTATATTCTGCATCGTCTACAATGATTTTTTCAATTGTCTTATCTGCGGCAAGGTCATCAAAAGTAACAGGCGAAGGAATCTTATAACCCATTACATTTGCCTTTTCCATCAGAATGCGTCGCCGATGGTCGTCAATAGCAAAAATAGGCGTACTAGAATTTACGCTCTCCTCGATCAGACGAGAGGTTTTTCCTTCCCCACGTTTCATTCTAAAAATCTTCATTTAATTCTTCTCCTGAGCCATGTAATTTTTCAGCGCCTGAGAGATAGTCTTACCATCTGCTTTTGCACCAATCTCTGCGCGAACTGCTTTCATCGCCGCACCAAAGGCAGTTGGAAGCATACACTCAGCATCCATCCCGCGCAGATAATCCAAAACCTCATCGTAAGACATCATTTTAGGTAGATAAATAGAATAAAGGTCAATCTGACGCTTCAAACCCTTAGCATAATGAGTATTGAGCAAATCGCCAGACATTGCATCATAATCCTTCTGCATCTGTTTGACTTCCTTGCGAATAACATCAATAGCTTCGTCCTCAGTCAATTCACGGCGAAGCTCAACTTCTTTCGCACGGAAGCGAGACAAAAGATAAGAATAATCATTCTTATCTTCCATTCTATCCTGCTTCAGTGCGGCTTTCATATTCATTTCAACCTCAGAAACAATCAAAATAATCTTCCTTTCTCACAAGGTAATATAAAAATCTATACCTTCATTCCACATAATTTTTCGGGCTTCGTGAAAATCTTTAATCTGCGGCGGAGTTTTATCATGCTGCTTAAACCAGTAATCAATAAAATCCTGCGCCGCAAAATTCATTAAAGCGGTATTGGAAATAAAAGTCGCCCAACTAGTATCTGCTTTTGCTTTATAACGTACAAGCCACATAGACATTAACCCCATTTAGACTGGCGAACATAAGACAAAGTGAGATGAGACTCCTTTTCAGTCGGCTCAAAATTAAGCCACTTCTCGATGTTTTCCTTCCCTTCAACAGTATAGGAGCCATCGTTAAAATCTGCAAAACGATTATCCGAGGCATCAAAATCATAAACAGTGCCATCTTGCATTGTTAGACTGCCAGTTTCATCACCAGTTACAATCCAAATAAAAATTTCTTTAATATCGGATATATCGTACCCTTCAACATGACAAATAGTTTTTTGATTCTCATAATCGTAGATAACAAAATCAAAACCCAATACTCATTCTTCCTCTCTTGATTTTCTATATATATTATATCATATATATCTTAAAAAGTCAATAGGAATAATTAAAATTCCACATCAAAAAGCAACCAATTATCCATTGCGTGAAGATACTCAAGCTCAACATCGGACTCAAAGAAATCTTCCTCTTTCAAAGGATAAATGCCAAAATCAGTTGGATGCTCACGAATTTCTTCTTTAGTCACAAGAGCAGAATCATAAGGTTCATGATCGCGGTAAATCTTTCTCGCGCACTCACGAGCATACCATTTTGCTTCTCGATTGGTTAAAAATTCTTTTTCATCAACTAAATGCAATGGCGCATAAGGACGCTTTAAACCAGCATAAATTTTAAACTTTGTCATAATCATTCTCCTTAACTTTCTATAAATATTATATCATATCTTTGCGCAGGAGTCAATATAAAAAATGGGCTGGAATTTCTTCCAACCCAATATATGTCAAACTTCAATCCAAGCATCAGCATAATCGGCCGCGGAAAGAATTGTGTCATCTTGTAAGCATTTCCAGATGAAGCCATTATCATCAACATAAACTTCATCTTTCATGTAGTGTCCATAACTACCAACAGGAGCTACCCATTTCTTTGCAGCGAAGGCATCTGTTGTATGGCACAATGACCAATTTTCACGGTCTTCTTTTGGTGAAACTGCCGAAGCAGCATGAGGAACCAATAGAACCCATACTTGTTCGTCATACTTAACTGGCGCACCGATTACCCAAGAGGAATAATCCTTATTAGGTTCCCATTCGGGAATACATCCCTCATTGGCAATAATTTCAGTACCAGTTAAATTTTTTGCTTGTTTTTGAAGTGCTTGAGCATCTGCTTTGCCTTTCGCGCGAAAAGTATTCAAAATAAAATCTTTACTTGTCATACTGATTGCACTCCTTCTTGATAGGCTGCGGCGATAGCATCGTAAATTTGTTCTACATCTGATTTATCTGCTTTTGAATTTTCAAGTGCGGAGACACGCTCGTCAAGAGTCATAGAAGCCTTGGCTGGATAATTCCACCAAGAGTCAAAATCATTTTCAACTTCTTCTACTGTCAGCGCGCCATCATAACGGAATTGAACTTCGTCGCACTCGTAAGCATCATAGGTTTCTTCTTCCGAATTACCCTGTTTAGTGACTTTTTCGATATTTTTCCTCAAAATAACGTCGGTTTTTCCGCCAACGGGGAAAGTCAAAACAGCTTTCGGGATAGAGCAATAAGTCTCTTTCATAACTTGTCAATTCCTCCCTAGAATGATTAGATATGGATTGCTTCGAACGATTCATTAGGGTATTTATATGATAATTGAGGATTACTCCATGACTTTTAGAATATGTAAGCCAACTATTATATGCCGCAACTTTTCGCGCTCTCCAAATAGGTACATAAGAGAGTTGATTTGCGCGGATAAATTGTCTACGCGCTCTGCGAAAAATTTTCTTGCGAATGCCACGGTGATGACGATAAATTCTAAAACCCATCATATCAATAAAAGTATCTTTATAGCGAGGATGGTTTTCAACCTCTTTAGATGGGAATTGAATTATTGTCCAGACATTTTTGATTTCTAAACTAAATTGTGCTTTAATACGTTTAGCAACTGTCTTAATCGCGCGCTCTAAATTGGACTTATATCCAAACAAGAGAAAATCATCTGCATAGCAAACAATTTTTTCAACCAGCTTAATCCGCTGTCCGCGGCGCTCTTTATAAAGTTTATTAAACTCACGCAAAACTTCACTCATTACTAAATTAAATGCCCAAGTGGAAAAGTAGCCACCAATAATTAAATGGTGATTAGGATAGTTTGCCATAATAGCATCAACTAAACTAATTAACTGTTTATTTTTGCCGCAATATTTAGCGATAAGATTATGAATAGTGCTTACTTTTGTTGATGGATAAGCCTTGCGAACATCACATTTAATACAGTCCACTCGTTTGTCTTTGAACTTTGGACTATTGAGAATATATGAAATTCTTTGTGCGCCCTTAACTTGTCCCTTACCTGGGATACTGCCAAATTGGCAATATAAAATTTTAGCATCGAAAAGTGGTTGAAGTGCGTAAACCGCGATGTATTCAAATACTTGCTGAAGAGGAGATTCTTGACAAATATCTCTTTTTTTTCCAGAAATACCATCAACTCGATTGAATTGACGAAGTTCTCTAAATTTAAGTTTGTTATCAGCAATCATTTGAGCGCATTTTTCAGATAATTTCTTGATTGCGCCGTCAATCATAGGAGTTGATTCATTTAATTGTGAACGCTCCTTTATTACTACGCGGCGAGATATACCTGTTTGGGTGCATAATAAATCAAGAAAATCGTTGCGATAAAGTTTATGCTTAACACAGTCATAAACCGCCCAATAAATAAACTCTGGATCACATATATTAGTACTTGCGGGCTTACAAAAAGTCTTTATAAGTAGCCCTCCTTATTAGTCCTTTGGCCGGTCTCCCCGTGCGACTTTCGCCGAAGCTACTAGACGCGGTTAAGCTTACTCTTTTCTGAATAAAAGAATAAGCCGGTCTTGACTACGCAGGAGCAATTTCAACTAAATAAGTCTAGGAACGTAATCCGCATTATTGTTGTAAAACTGCTCCGCAAGCAAGACCGGCTAGGACCGCCGAGCGCCCCGTTCCAGTTAGAATTCGAAGGAGAATTGTTCGAGTTACGAGCTGAAACACCACAATTACCGCCATTCTACAAATTGTAGAAACACCAACCAGCACGCACACCAGACGACGCCAAATTGACGTTGAAGCCAAATCTGCCAACGGAATACGTCCCTACTTTCGTTAAGCGCCGAAAGAACTGAATGGAGGATTTTGTAGTAGAGAAATCCTTCCCTAAACTTTGAATCGTATCCTTGGAATTTTATTCTAGGTTATATAGATTCTTGAATGGCGGTAAAGTCATTGAATCTATCTCGGTTTCGTATGAAACAAGACTTGAAAGTTAATGGTTCAATTAAATCATGCTATCATTGCACTCAATTGAGATCGGGTCAACAGTCGGGCATATCGCACAGATGGGTCGTTTCCATTATAACGGGGACTTGCGTCCCCTCTCTTGCCTATCCGCACTTCGTGCTCCTAGGCTTCGATTCACCCCGCAAGACCTGGACCGCCGAGCGCCCCGGCCCAGCGAGAATCCGAAGGAGAATAGTTCGAGTAACGAGCTGAAACACCACAATTACCGCCATTCTACAAAGCGCAGAAACACCAACCAGCACGCACACCAGACGACGCCAAATCGACGTTGAAGCCAGCTTTACAACCAGTTCCGCTACCAGCTGTTGTGGATACCTTAGCTGGCCAGCAAACTGCTGGGTCATTAGCGATTGCGGTATCTTCAGTATATTCCCAGTGCCAACTTGTATTAGCACCCTCAACTGCCCACTTCAAAGTTAAATCAGTTTGCTTTGTATAGTCAGAAGAAATTGTTCCATCAGTAGTAACTTTTGACTGGTCATGGCAAGTATAGCAATCAAACATATAATTTGTATCATCTTTGCTCCATTGCCACAATTCATCTGAAATAATCAGATAAGCACCATTCTGGAACTCAATCTTCTGGAGCAAGCCAGGTTCAGAACCATTGGTGTAATTAGTTGCGCTGCCATCATAACCCAATACGTTGTCGTTGTATCCAGAGTGATAAGGCATAGAAGAAATCATTGTCTCACTCGCGACAGTGTCAAAAGTTGTTCCGCCATTATCAATATTAACGGCTGTATAAGAAGTATCATCAATGGTGACTGGCTCCAAACTTTTGACTTTCTTCATTGAAACAAGGCTTCTCATGGCGCTATCGCCGCGATCAGTAGAGCCACCTTTCTTACCAATGATAACAGTTGAACCAACTTTAATATTTGCGCCTTGAGCAGTAGTAACAATAATACGTTCTACGCCTGTCTCGCCAACAGGAGTGGTATATTGCCAGTTATAATTTGAGCAACCTTCAATGGTACCAGAATTGCCTTTCTTAGCATACTTTAACTTCATCATAATATCAAGGAACTTGATAAGATTACCGCTTGCGCCAGAATATTGGCTGCCACGCTTGCGCCACAAAGCAACGCCAGATTGATGAGAGGTAAAATTAACTGCTGGGAGATTAGTACCAACAGTAATAGTTCCGTCTTTCATGCCAGCATAATATTTCGGATTAGCAATAAACTCGTGAACTGTGCCATCTTTTGATGTGCCTTGTGGCCAACGATGCCAAGTTTCATCAGGAGTTGATTTGAGTTCGACGAAATGATAGCCTTCATTGGTATATTCATGCCAATAAGTATTCTTTTGAAGAACCCAAGTGAGATGCTCACCAGAACGAACAGTAGCAATGTCATCAATTAATTCAACAGCATAAATAGTAATTGAACCGTCAGAATTATGCTCACCAGATGCTTCGATGCACCAGAACTCTGGCTTGAAAGCAAAGTCGTCTTGACCAAGAACCGCATTAGTTGAAGGAGTACAAGTCATACCAACAGAATCGTCGATGTACTCGCCATTTGCACTGTTTGAAGTAGCAAACAAAGGCAGTTTAGTTCCATAAACCTTATTACTGGTAAGGACATTACCAAACCAGCGCTCAAGCATTTGAGTACGGGTAGAAGTACCTTCAACCCAATTCTTTTTCCACCACTCTTGGAACAAACCATTAACTTGAGCAACAGAAGTCGCATTGTGAACGGCTTGGACATAAATGCCGTCAATCATTTCATCGACTTCAGCTTTGGTGTAAACTTTAGTTGAGTCTGCTGGGGTATAGCCAAGAGCAGAAGTGATATTGTCAGTAGTAACAGTCGCATCAGAGCCAGGTTCTCCTTTGTCACCCTTCACACCCGGAATACCCTATTCTCCTTGTATACCCTGCACTCCTTGAGGACCTTGTGGACCTTGTATGCCGGCCGCGCCGGACAAATCAGTGACAAAAGTAAAAGCACTCTCGCCTTTTACATAGAGCTTTGCATTATCTTCATCTGCAACATTGCCAGTGTTAATGAGAACAAAATCCCCAGTAGAAGTATCAGTACCGCCAAAATCAGCATTCATCGCAGCAACAGAAACATAAATTTTCTTTATACTGAAAGGATCACCTTTATCACCTTTTGCACCTTGAACGCCTTGAATACCTCGCGGACCTTGTTCGCCTCGTGCGCCTGCAGCCCCAGTTTCACCTTTTTCACCTTGAATGCCTTGCTTACCTTGCGGACCAGCTGGGCCAACTGCACCAGTTTCACCTTTTAGTCCTTGAGGACCAATAGGGCCGACATCGCCAGTATCTCCTTTCTCACCTTGAGCACCTCTTGGTCCTTGGATACCTTGAGGACCAATAGGGCCAGTTTCACCAGTTGCTCCTCTTTCTCCCTAAATACCTGGCGCGCCTTGTTCGCCTTTTTCACCCCTGTCGCCCTTTGCACCTTTAAGACTTGCAAGCCAGGCTACTTCTGTGCCTTCAAATCCATTTTTAACTGCAATGGCGTAAGCGGTTACTGCGCCTAAATCTATTCTTTTACTCATGCGTAGATTACCTCCAGCTTACCATCATCGGAAATTCTGAAACTGATTTCATCAGTTCCTTCGGCAATAACGGCGTACAAGTGTCCATCGTTGTCACTTTCAAAAGAGACATACCCAACTCCACCTGTATCACCTTTATCACCTTTTGGACCAGTTAATTCTTTCTTTTGCTCCGCAGTGAGATCGTTCCAAGTAAATGGGTCACCTTTATCACCTTTCTCACCTTTCGGTCCAACCGGTCCTTGTGGTCCTATATGGTCAACGTGAGCATCTCTAACTGCCTTGCGAGTCAACGCAAGTGTAATTATGTCCATTAACTCACCCCTTTATATCCACAAATAAATGTCCATCTTCAATATCAAAAGAAACATCTAAGTTTAAATTCTTGACTGCCTATTGAATTTCATCAGCCATCTATTCTCTAAACTCTTGTTTCATTTGCTCTATATCTGCGGCCGTCCAATAATCAACTCCACGCTAAGGAGTTCGTCCCTAGAGTGATTCAAGCCACTGCTCCTCAGTTCCTACATAGCCATTAACAACAGCAATTTCATAGGCTGAAGCACCACGCGCCAGCGGATTAGATAGCGCACCGGAAATATCACCCGCTGGATTAATTGCGCCAGATATAGAGTTATAATTCGCAATACTTCCGTAAAGTTTCATAAAATCAAATAGGCTTCCATGCCTTTTGATTGTTTAACATATAGCAAACTGAGCCTTCAATAACAAAAGCAACAGAGCCGGGCGCGCAATCAGTAGGAAGACCAGCAATATCATCAACAGAATCGCAAACAAATTCATAATAACTATCTGCGCCCTGCTTAAAAGTGCTAAAACCCATAATAGACCTCCTTAAATACAAAATGCAAAACTTGTTCCTAAACTAATATAGGATGGATAAGTTGCATAATTATTCGCACCGCCAATAGCCCAAAAATATTCATAAAGTTCATTTTCAGCTTGCATTGCGGAACGAGTGTAATAGACGATATTTTTATCGCCAGCATATTCTTTTTTAACAACGTCGCCAGGATGATCAATATAATATTGATATTGATTACCTTCATCATTGTTAATTTCGCTTGTAATATTGTCTTTTGTGACATACTCTCGAATTGAGAGCGGAAAAAGATAAGACTTAGTAATTTCTGGACTTGAATTTTGAATTTTACCACTAATACCAGATTTCTTCATTACAGGAATAATCATTGATTGAAGCTCATTTGGTAGATTGTCATATATCTCGCCGCCGGGAGACATTAATTTATAAAGGTTTGAAGTACCCCAAGATTGAGGAGTGTTTTCTACTTCTGGCTCTGGATTGATAGAATAAGAATCCGGCAAGCAAGTGGTTAGTTCAAGAACCATGTGCGGTTTTGCATTATTCTCATCTCTATCAATCTGACCTTTATAAGTTGTTTTTTCCTCGCGGCCATCGTATATTGCAAGAATTCGAGCGGTGAGAATATGACCATCCTTCATATGAATAGTATGAGTATTCCCCTCACTCCAATTCTATTCTTTCCAAGTCCCTTTTTCAATCCACTTTTTAATTTCAGCCCATGAAGCTGTAGCAAAATCTGCTTTTGGAGTCCAAATAGTTGCATTTTGGGTGTGGATTTCTTCAATAGGAGTTTCGCCCTTATAAATGAGCTGAACTCGTTTATTATTAATGAAGATAGGCATTAGCTTGTTGCCTCCTCATTATTTGAAGTCGAGTCTGATTTTTCAATGATGAAATAGAATGTATTTGGATCTTTTGTAGTAATGGCATTATAAGCATCAATATCCATCACTTGAAATTGACTTGATTTAGCATATTCAGTTAATTCCATTTTTCGCGCATCAAGTTCATGAAGTTTCTCGCCATTGGAATCCTCGCCAAACCAATAGTCTGGTTCATCAGTTGAAACTAAAAGGAATACATCGCCGGGATTTAACTTACACTCTTTCCCATTATAGGTGACGGTGTTATTAATTAAATTGAGCGCACTATCAAGAGAAGCCTTATCATCAAAAATATAAGTGACTGGTTTATTTTGAATGGCATTCATCAAATCTGCAAACTGATAATTCATTTTATCAGAGACGTCCTTAATGATTTGCTATTGGTCTGCGGCCGTCCAGTAATCAGTACCGCGAATAGGAGTAATACCATCTATACCGCGAGGAAGCTAAAAATCAAAAATTGCATTAGTATTTGTGCCAACATTGGTTACTTTTGCTTGTTCCGCAGCTGGCACTGTTTTTACTGTACCAACTTCTACTTTCGCGGCACTACCTTTTAAGGCAGGAACTTCTTGCCAAGTGCTTGTATTTTTATCATATAGCTACATTATAGGCATAGGTTAGTCCTCCTTAAAATAAGATTTTGCTTGGGATTTAGCCCAAGCAACAAAATCGCGGTAGCCTTGATATTTTTTAGTCATACCTTCCGCAATATAATCGTTAATAAAATTATTTTCATCGTCATAAGTATAACGAGTATGAATGATATTCACAAGTAATTCTGGATAAGAAGATGCGTTGAATGAATCCCGATAACTAGTGAAATTAAAGCCATCACTAGTTTCAACAATGTCCGCACAGATACGGCAAGAAAAACGATTAGCTGATAACTGCTCGATAGTATCTTGAGGACGAATTTCGCTTGTCGCTTTTGATATTCTCATTTTAATCACCCCTTAAAAACTACGAGCCAAACGAGAACCAATATCTCTATTTGCTTCATTAAAAGTACGAGTACAGTTCCAATGGAATAAACCCGCACGCAAATTAGTAGAATAACCACCGCCATAAACTGGTAAGGTATAATCTGCGGTTGGAGCATTATAATAGTCGCTATAATTACTATCGCTATCACCAGCAGTAATTACTTCACTAGGCAAACGCATCCAAGGATTAGCTTCATTATAATTCAATTTAGTAATAAATCCGCTTGAAGTTGGAATGGTACCAACAGCTTGAACGTAACTTGAATTGATTGAATTACTCCAACGAGTCCAATCGTCGCAATAATACACACGAGAATTGTTTAAAATAATACCATCAGCATATTCAAGTAAATTACCGTAAGGATTTTCAATTCCACGATAAGAAAAAGCATTTTTAACAATACCAGAATAAGGTTTAATACCCTTTGAATCTTCAGTAATGGTTAAACCATCGGTCAAACCGCAATCAGAAACAGTCTTAGAATTAACCAAACCTTCTGCTATTGACTGAATGTTGCGAGTAGCAAATTCAATAGTCATTAGCATCTGAAGTCCATCAGTTCGGTCTGCAAGTCCAGCTGGATGCCAATTATCACCCAACCCAAGAGCAGCAGTTCTAAATGCTTCAAGAGTAGTTGAACTTTGAGGGGTAACACCAGTTTGAGAACGGTTAGTATCACTGGTCTCATAACGAGCATATTCGTAATAATCTGCTTCAGTACCATCAGGACGAGCAAACATTTTTGCAACACGGTATCCTGCTTTTTTATAACGACTAATCATCCAAGTTTCATAGGTATCATCAACAGTAACCTTAATATAATACTTTGGAATCTTAACCATTATTTGCGCGGCCTCGGCAGTATTGTCAGAATCAGTTACAATACGAATATCTGACCAAGGATAAATGTCATCAAAGCTATTCTTAGGCATAACAAGTTTGCTGCCGATAGCTGCAACTAAGCCAGTGTCTTCGCCATAAGTTGTAATATTATTCTTGACTACTACGCGCTCACATGTCGGATCTGATGATTCAATTAAGAATCGAATACCGTATTCTGCTTCTTCTGAACGTGGATAAGACAGAGTGATTGTACGAGTCTATGCAGCTCGCGCAATATATTGTAAACTATCCGCAGCAGGCTCATATCCTTCAACTTCTGCGCCACTAATAAAATATTTGTGCCCATTTAAAACATAAATAGTCAAACTGGTTCCATTCCATTCAAAAGTAGATACAGTGTCAGCCGTTACGTCATGAAGATAAATTTCAGTATCTTTAAGAGTTGCGTTGTCTGTACCACGCACAATGATATTTACACATTCACTAACAATTCCGTTGACAGTTTCTTCAAGAGTGACCCATGACGTACCTTTTGAAGTTATAACGGGAAATAACTGAGTACCATTTTCAATCTTAGCTGGGAGTTGAACTTTAGAATCAAGTTCTTCTTGAAGTCCAGAAATATTGGCAATGTCAATTGTAGTAGCCGATTCTTCTACTGATGAATCAATCCAAACAAGTTTCTCTTGATCAATTTCTGGCTCAGTTGGACCATAATAAACACCAGAATCGCCAGTGTCACCTTTGTCGCCTTTCTCGCCTTTGAGTTCTTTGCGCGCAGCCGCTGGAACTTCATTCCAAGTGAGAGGGTCGCCTTTGTCACCTTTGTCTCCTTTATCGCCCTTAGCTCCTTGGATACCTTGAATGCCTTGAGAGCCTTGGATACCTTGTGGGCCTTGAATGCCTTGGATACCCTGGTCACCTTTGTCACCTTTTTCTCCTTGAGGTCCTTGCTCACCTTGCTCTCCGCGTGCGAACTAAAGATTAGATGCATCAGCGAAAAAAGCCCAAGGAGAACTTTCATAAGAATAATAGATTGATTTATTCTCAGCAACATAAGCAAAAATGGCTTCGTCATAACCAGTAGTAGGAGTGATAGCATTTAATTCATTAAGAGTGGACAAGAAATATTTAATGTTGTAATTAACTCCGGGGACACCTCGTTTACCAACAGGACCAGTTTCACCTTTGTCACCTTTCTCGCCTTTTGGACCTTGGATGCCTTGTATGCCAGGGATACCTTGAGGTCCAGTTAGTCCTTGAATACCTTGTGCTCCACGTTCACCTTTTGCACCAGTAGCGCCAGTTAAGCCCTGGACACCACGAAGTCCCTGAGCGCCGGTGTCTCCCTTGTCACCTTTGTCACCTTTCGGACCTTGAGCACCTTTTTCTCCGCGGTCACCCTTCTCACCTTTGAGTGCGCCAGCGCCTTGAAGAGTATCGTCAATATATTTTCGGAGCGTTCCGAAAAGGAGTATATCCATTGCGATTTCCTCCTATTAAAAATTTTGTTCTAAAATAAAAGTGCCTTCCGATATGGAAGGCACTAACATTAAGAATTTTATATAATTAATAAAGAATTAAAGTAATTCTAAAACTATAATTACCAGTGTGCTATGCAGAGTTCTGATAATCACCTAGATTGGCAGTTGCTTCATAAATACGTCCAACTCTTAGATGTCCATTAATTCCAGTTAATCTAACATAAGGACTATATCCTTCTTCGGCAGGAATTACTCCTTTGCCCAATAGGGGGAAACAATTAGCTGTTGGTTTATAATTGCTTTTACCAGTTAGACTTTTTGCATCTTCTGTTAAGCCACTACCGCTTAGCCAATCAAAAGCTGAATTTGAGCTAATGCTATGTTGATGTCCTACAAATGTAATTTCAACAAGAAAAGAACCATCTTGATATTTTGTAATTACATTAGTCGCAAGTTGGCCAAAATTGTAATTGTAAATTCCTAAGCCGGTAACAAATTTTGATTTATATAACGGCGAAGATAAAATTGTTGAATTAAATTTGTCACCAACCGCTTTACTTTCTGCTACTGCACCTTCCACCGATAAAGTTTTATCTATTACGGGGGACGGGTAGTTTTTTGGAATATTACCCATAACTATCTCCCTTGATATTTGATTATTATTTTTATTATATCATCAATAGAAAGAAAAGTCAAATTAATAATTAAATTATTCTTTTTCAAATATATACTAAGATAAGGTGGCATATTGTGGACTTGATCACTCCCAAATTTATATCCATAGTTCCAGATAAAGTACCCATAAACTTATACCTCTTGACTAGTGATTTCTTCCATAAAAGTATATTGCCCAAAATAATCAGGCACCCCATCTTCGACAGCAAGCATTAGGCGCTCACTTTCGTCCTTATAATAAAACCCAGCTTTAACTTCCATACCTTCTTTCCAATATAAAGGTCTTTCTTGAGTGCCAAAAGCGTCTGGATCAGCTACCATTTCCCAGCCAAATCCCGCTTTATTATTATACATTGGAGACCATTTATAACCTACCTTAGGTAATTCGGTTGGATAAGCAGCAGTGGGTATGGCATTAAGCAACAGCTCAAGTTTTTTTTCTTGAGAAATTGAAGTATCATTTGGCTTAATCGCGGCTTGCTGCTATGCAATCAATTCGTCGATGGTATATTTATGATACTTCTCAACAGTCTCAGTTACATCTTCGGCTGGTATCTCCATCCAACAGCCCTCTGGGTCAAAGTCAGTTATACTACCTTCAAGAAGAACCCGTTGAGCTTCTTTGTGTCCAATAATTTTTCCTTCAGTATAAACTTTGCCTTTTGTAAGGTCTGGATTCTCAATTACTTCACCAGTTAATTCATCGTAAATCATACTGCTTCTCTAACCACCCAATAAACCCATATATCGCTAATTGGTTTAGCTGTAGTATAGGTCATAATTCTATTTGTACCACTTGTTGAATAACCATCATTGATAATACCCATTGCTTGTGCATAAGCTGCATCAGTTGATGCTGTGCCACTCGGTAAGAAGAAGCCGGGAGTCAAGAATATACTTGACGCATTCAAATTGGCGCTACCATCAGATACCTTAGAAGTAGTTACCTCTTGATAGTAATTATAACCATCGGAAGACGCTGCCATCCAACCTGAAGCTAAATACTTCGCGCGATAAACTGCACAAACACCATTGATTTTAGTATATACATTACTACTATTAATTGCATTATCAACAATAGAAGAAATATTTGATTTTAAATCATCTATTGCTTTATTTACAGCAGAATCAACAATAGAACCGACCCCTTGTGCATCTACCATTGAATCGTAACCGCCAGACAATCGTGCATACCAATAAACATCAAGGTCTATTGATGGTTTTTCAAAAACCAAACAAGTGATTTGACCGCTATCATTTGGAGTACATTTGCCTGTAGCAATTACGCTAAGAGCATCTTGACGTTGCTCATTAGTTTCACGGTTGTACGTCTACGCAGCCATGGGCGCAGACAATGTAAAATCTGCTTTAATTGCAGGGCCGCCGTCTTGAGCAGTAATCGCAACTGTCTAAGACCAAGTGCCATTTACACTGTCGGCAGTCCATCCGTCCTTTTTATAAGTTCCTTTGTATAAGAAAAGAACATTGGCAGCATTTTTAACTTGTGAGGTGACTTGAGTTTTGCCGTTACCGCAATAAATATTACCTGCACTATCAATGCCAATCTCACCATAGGCAAGAGCAGTAGGAGTAGTCGCAGTTGCGTTATTCGATGCTCCACCACCTTGGCGTTTCATTTGAATAGCCATTGATTTTCACCTCACTTTAATTTTGCGCGGACTAGTTTGATTGATTCATCTGTTGAATTTTCAACCGCAAAGCCAATAGATAAATAAAGAAGTGATGGATTGTCTTTTTCTCTATTGAACGCACGTCCAATACCAGGAATAGAAGTAGGGATTATGTCCTAACCTTTATGAATAGGACCGAGAACTTTAACTCTGCAACGACCCGCCAAACCAACTGGAATATATTTAGAAATGTTGTAGGAATAAAAGTCTTGATCTTCAGGCGGATTTTCACCACCGATTAAAAAAGCATATTCGTTAGAATGAACTCCAACAACTTGGCAAGAATCAATAGTGGCTTTGACGTATTGTTCTTGGTCAACAGAATCGTCAAGAGCAATAATGTCGCCAGGCTCTGTATCTTCTCCACGCGGGAAAAATTCGGCATAGTCATTATAGACAGCATTGTAGGCACGATTGAAGGTTGAATAACCATCGGTATCAAGAAGTGTAATGCTTTTAAAAGCACCATTGCTTACTTTTCTACCACCAACTCTTAAACTATGATTGTATGCATCCATCTCATAAAAATAGGTTTGAGATGGCGAATAGATGCGAATATTGCCACCTTCAGAGTCTGTCCAAGCCATAAAATTACTGCCAACTTTGAGGATAGTACTTGAATCACCTTTTGAACCAAGGACATCAAGCTCACTATCTTTAGCCTAAAGTCTTACATCATAATCTTTTGCGCCTTTATTCGCGTCTACATGGAAGTCCAAATAGCTTCCGATTTCTTTTGCTGTGGGCGCTGCGCCCATTAATTGTAAAGCCATTAATAACTTCCTCCGTCGATAACTACGCCACCAGTTGCCGTGAATGTGCTGGATGCAGTTAATTTATTAAATGTGTAAGCTCTATCTTTATAATTGAGAGTATCGAGAATGTATGCGGGATTGCGCCCAGTTGCGACATAAGCAATACCAACGTTAGTACCACCAGCTTGAAATACAAGGTCGTGGGCGGATGAACCAGCCGCTAAGTGAAGAACACCAGCGTTTTTCCGATAGAGTGCATTGCCAAAACCATTCTTGGTTGAATCAAGAGCGCTAAGAACAGCAGATGGAAAACCTTCCCATCTTACGTTGTCAGCCCCAGTTACACCAGGAGCGCCATAACGATAAAAGAAAGAGTTGGCAACTGAGATTGATTGATAAGCCTACAAGCGCTTAGCAGATAAAGCATTAATATCACCACTTAACTGGCTTTTAAGGGCGTACTCACTTGATGGAAGTCCGCCTAGCTTGTTTGCATTATTTGCTGTTGAAGCATTTTCTACATAGTTAATATTGATAGCAAATGTTCCCGCATTTGCCCTTGTAAAAGTGACTTTTGAGCTGGATGCCAAAGCGCTTACAAGAGCAGTTCTATCAGCAGCATATTCTGTATAATTTGAACTATCAAGGAATTTATTCCAGTCACGTCCAGTTAAATGCCCACTGCCGTTAGAAGAACGATAGTAAGCGCCAGTACCATTTTGAACATTAAAAGCAATTTGAGAAGCCCACTAATCACTACCATCTGCCCAAGCCATACTTTGTACATGAACCCAGCCAGCTTTACCTAATGGGTTATCAGTCGCAGAATTAATCATGCCTTGAGCAAAATGCTTCTTTGATAAATCATTGACAGTTACAGTATTGCTTCCACCGACATTGGAACTATTATAAACTCGGACATAATTGACAGAATTCGCTGTTGGTGGTGCGCTTTTAGCATACTCTGCTGTCGAAGCATTTGCCGCGCTATTGGCATAATTTGCAGTTGAAGCATTCGTTGCATTTTCGGCTTTGGCAGCATAACTTGCACTTGAAGCGTTGCTTACATTATTAATAGTCTTCTAAACAGTCCCGCCATTAGCTCTGGTCAACTTAACTATATTATTAGTTGCAGTATCTAAGCCAGTGAAAGCATTGCCACCACCTGCGGAAGCAAGGACTTGGCTTAAAGAGCTACCACCGAGCGCATTTGAGTTAGAAGCTGTACCATCTAAATTAGCGTAAATTGTAGAACGCACAAGACTTATTGCTGGACAAGAAGTTTGCGGCTGGACCGTCTATTGAGAGTTAGTGTAAGCAGAGGTTTTAATGCTCCAATCAAATTTCTCAGAAGAACGAATAAAATACTTTCCACCGCCACGCATCCAAATCACAGGGCGGCTTGCATTAGTCATTTGGCTATAACTAATCGGGATACCAGAACAAAAGCTCCAAGAATAGTCTAATACAATTGTACCAGCGTTAGTTGTCCCCCAGCCCGCAGCTTTTACCAAAACATCTAAATTACAAGTAAAACCAGAATTATGCGTTGACCAAGCTGGTTTTGTACCACTGTTTAATTGTACATAGCAAATAATTCTTGAGTATCCACGATAGGGAATGAAGCTGCCAACTACTGGATACCAGGTATTCTAATCATATGTAGAGCTGCTTAAATCAATAGTCTAATGCAATTGTGTTGAGTTTAATTGATAATTTGACTCACTTTCACCGCCTTTTGTGTAATTAGCGGTTCCAGCAGAGGCGGCTGAGCCAGTAATATTTGTAGTCAAACTATTTTTTACTGGATTATATTTAAAATTATCATTATAAACAGCCATATTGCGAACATTGCTATCACTAAACCAAACATTTCGTGCAACGTCTGCTGTTCCTGTACCCAATGTTAAGTGATCGGCATCTTTTGCTTTATCAACCGCAACGCCTAATCTCTAAACTGTTCCACTAACACTCTAATCAAGTCTAAGAGTACTATCATTAGCTCCATTTAATGAAAAAATGAGAGAGCCATCCTCTTTAGCCAATGAGTTGACTTTACTCTCTTGACCTCTTTTCATTTTGAAAAGACTCATCTGACTCCCTCCTTTTAAAATTCAATCCATTCAAGTTGAGACGTCGTGGCTAAACCTAATGAATCAATATAAGATACTACATTTTTCGCTAATACTATTTTAGCACTAGTTGCTGATGCTGTCAAATTGTTGGAATCAATAGCATGGAATCCATCAACAGTGTCGGCATTTTTAGCAGTTCCATTTAAATAAGCACTTACAGTAGTGGCAGAAACTTTACCTAAACCACCGACATCACCGGAAGGATTAATTGTTATCTATTTGGTATTAGTGTTCTAGGTTCCATTAATAATTGCGTCAGTAGCATAATTTAAATAGAGAATATTTCCGCTATAAGGACCAAATGTCCAAGCGCCACCTTCAGTTTTAGTTCTAAATAATGGATTATAACCAGTATATGTATTTTGATTAATAAAAACACCAGTTCCTTTGTGCCCATCTAACCAAGAAACAGAAGTACCACCTTTAACAATCTAGCCGCCAGGAACAACATTACCGCGAATAGTAAGATTACCATTATTAGAACTAAGAGACATTATTGGAGTAGGAGTAACAGAAGAAGCAACTGAAGAATTAACCGCAGCTTCCCAAATCCAACCGTATCCAGAAGCATTTTCTATTAAACTTCTTTGTGCCCAGGAGGTAACGGAACCATAAGTGGAGGGTGTTCCACCAGTAGGTGCAGCTCCAGCTGTCCTGTCACTCATATAATTAATCCAAGTGACATAAGAAGGATCCCACCAATTAATCTCTCCATGACGAGAACCTTTTTTACGGTTTAATTGTAAACCTCTACCATTAATAGTAATTTTAGTATTAACAGTTAAATCGCCAGTTAATGTGCCACCAGATAAAGGTAAATAATTACCAACCGCACTTTTTGTTTTTGCTGCAACATAAGCAGTAGTTGCGCCCGCAGTAAAATAATTATTAGTAGAACTAATTGCTGAAGCAGAAGAAGCCAGAGCATCTGCACCAGTAATAACTTTATGCCATTCACCCCAAACAGAATCGCTTGTCGCACCGCGAGTAAACATTTTAGTGTCTGAATAAGCAATCTAAAATGGGCGACCACCAGAATCATCGCCCCATGGAATATGAGTTATGACATGGGAAAACTAACCAGCTCCAGCTAATCCAATAGTGGCGCTACTTTTAAACTCTTCTTTTGAACCCATTTGATAAGTCATATAGGTTGCAGGAAGAGTATTGACTGAACGAGTATCAATTGAGCGAACAAAATAAGTTGCGTCCGAATCTCCTTTTAAACGTCCGACAAAAGTAGTAAAAGTAGCCTTACTGCCATTCAGCGTAGTAACCGTACCTTGATTAGCTTTTAACTGCGTCATGGTGCTCTGCAATGCGCTAATTGTACCCGCATTAGCAGTTACATTTGCCGCACTCGCTACTTTCTAATCACCAACCGCAACAACAATATTATTGCTTTTAGCCGCGAACTTTGAACTCTTTGAATCACCAACATAGACATTACCATCATCGCCAGACGGAATCAATGTCCAAGAGCCAGAATAGATAAACAAATCTCCTACTTCGGCAGCTATTGAAGAATAAGTCCCCGCAGTTATAACTTTATAAGCATCGCCTGTTCTTGCAATTGCAGGTAACGTAGTAATAGTTGGAGACTACGCTTCTGCACCAAGAGTGCCCATATAGTGCATGGCATCATTGGCTGCAATTGAATTATCAATCTTATCAGTAATATTCTTTAAACTACTGCCGCCAAGAGCATTAGAATTTTTAGCTAAATCAGCAGTTGAAGCATGAGCAACATTGTTGATAGTTAAAGTTGTACCAGTTGAACCATCTGAGCGTCCAAGAGTAATAGTCGCATTAGAAACTGAAGCACTATTATAGGCATTTTTCTTCGCGGCGTAGGATGTATAGTTGGCACTATCGAGAACAGTTCTCCAGTCCTACCAGACTTTAGCTGACATTCCTCTGACAGCCATCTGCCCAGAAGTATTCTAAACTGCGATTTGTGCATCCCAACCACCGGTACTATCCCAATCTAAATGAATAATATGAGAATCGCCAATGGGCGGTTTACCTTCTGTCATAGAACCCGTTGCTTTAAAAGTTCTTAAACCACCCAACCCTGTAATAGCTAAATTTGCACTACTCGGGCGAGAAGCAGGATTTCTATAAAGATAGTTAGCCGTACCCGCTGCGGCAGTTTTAGCATAATTTGCAGTCGAAGCATTAGACACATTATTGATTGTCTTTTCAACTGTCTCACCATTCGCTCTAGTTAATTTAACCTTATTGTTAGTAGTTGTATCTAAACCGGTAAAAGCTGTACCATCACCAGTAGAGTTGTTAATTTTATCAACAATATTTTGAAGACTACTGCCGCCAAGCGCACCAGAGTTCTTCGAATAATCTGCTGTTCCTTTAAGTGCGCCTTGGAATGTACCAGCAATAACAGTACCATTATCATTAATAGCAAATAAATCTTTATAGGTCTTACCGGCATCTGTTGATTGCTAGAAACTAAATACCGCGTCATTAGCTATTGCATTATCGAAAATATTGATACGCTGGCGATAAGTTTCATTATTCTAATCAATTACCGCAGGCCCACCGTCACCAAGAGTAACAGTAGATGCAAGTTTGCCAATAGAACTGTCGTTTAATGTACCCCAACCAGGATTACCATTTGCATCAGTACGATAAACTTTATTTGCTGCATTCGGTGCGGGAACGTAACCACTCTGAGTTTTAGTATTTAAGCGGTTCTATTCAACCCAATCTTTCCAAACTTTTGTTCCTGCGTCATAATAACGAACGAATTGTTTCTCCTAATCATCAGAAGCATAGCAAATTTGAGTATACCATCCGGCCGCACTCTAAAGAACTTCTAAACCAAAAGCATCAATACCCATGGGCTTATTAGTATTAGTATTACCACCGCCAGCCCAATACATCCCCGGAATGCGCAATGTATCAAGATTAACGCCATTTATTTGCTGCGCCGTAACAAAAGTAGATGGAATAGAACTAACCGCAGTAGGAGTGCCTGCATTGATATAAACCGGCTTAGTTGATGAACCAACAGTCCCAGTTCCAATTTTATTGCTTACTTTTGCGTAATCAGCAGTCGAAGCATTGGAGACATTATTAATTGTTTTTTCAACTGTGGTTCCATTGGCTCTTGTCAGTTTTACTTTATTGTTAGTAGTAGTATCTAAACCAGTAAAGGCAGTTCCATCGCCTGTTGCATTGTCAATCTTGTCAACAATATTTTGAAGGCTACTACCGCCAAGGGCGTTAGAATCATCTGCTTTCTTTGCTATCGCAGCAGATAATTCATATCTAGTTTCTCCAACATCGACTAAAACAGTACTAGTGGGAGACTTGGTATCATAAGCAAAAATAAGAGAGCCATCTTCAACAGCCAATTTAGGCAGGTTCTCTACTCTACCTCTCTTTGGTTTTAATAATTTATTAGCCATTAAAAGTCCTCCCAAGTAGTAATATCACCAGCACCCGCGAAATTTTGTGACTTAACCCAATTAGTAACTGCTATTGAAGTTGGTATTTTGTCCGCGGCTGAAGCAGTTGACATAACGGCTTCAATTCGAGTATTTAAAACATAATTATCAAACTTCTTGGCCCAATCAGTCGCAGAAGTTCCTCCCAACGCGCCAGCATTAATAGCATAATTAGCTGTACTTGCTATTGCAGTCGCGCCAGAGTTTATATAGTCTAATTCAAGCCAGCGATGAATTCCATCGCCAACTTTCATTAAGTTTGTATCTGATTCATAACCAGCTTCGCCATCCAATAGAACAGGATTATTGATGCGCCAAGCCTCGCTGGTGTCTTTTTTAAGTTGTATTCTAGCCTTGAGCATCAACTCACCACCTTATTAGGTATAATTGACTTGTTCTGTTGAAGCTAAAATGCTGCTAGTGCCGCAATAAAGTACTAAGAAATCATCTTCGGCATCAGTTTGAGATAATAGCATGGCAGGCAATTTATTAAGTCCTGCTTTGAATGTCTCGAAATTAGGACCAGTGCCAGTAACGGTTAATTCAATTTTTGTATTGTCCGCGGTAAATGAACCACCGGTAGCATAATTATCAACATTAGTTTCCTTACCAGTAGTGACACTAACAATATGGCCATATTTATCGAGCGCAATTTCTTTAACATAAGTACGCTCATCCGCAGAACCAACAGTATCACTAACGGCAGAAGTTGCGGTTGCTCTCAAAGAGTGGCTAACCTTTAATGTGCCTTTATTGGTAATTGGGCCGCCACTAACATCAACGCCGCCATCGGTAGCAATATCAACTTCTTTAACGCCATCTGCTTTCGCATCAGCAATTTTGGTTTCTAAATTTCTGATCGCGCCGCCCAATGTAGTGGTTTCGTTAATATCAGATTCTGCACTACCTGTTCCAATACCAGCTAAAGGAATATTGACTAAAGCAGATGATTTTAATGCTCCATTGCCAAAGCCAACAGCAACTTTACCGGCATCAAATATCTCACTCTTGATTAAAGTCTTATAAGTTACTTTAAAGACTTTGTTGCCACTACCAACTGGCTCTTCAACAATCTCAATTTTAGAGACAGAGCCTTCGTCACCTTCAAGAACACCAGTCTTATCTTCTTTAAGTACGGCTTGGAGATAATTGCTTAACTTAACATCTGTGTTACCGACTTTTTCGAAGCCAGGCTGTCCACCATCTTGACGTGTAATCCAAATATACTCATCAAATATATCGTTATCTGTTGAATCATAACTATCATTATCATTATGATTATGACTTACCAGATAGATAATGCCAGCTTTACCACCGTTAATGTTATTAGCAAGCAATTCGGCATATGAATCATATGGACCTTTATAAGAAATAGTGATAAATTCACTTAACTTAGTATCAGTATAAGTCTTGGCTTGGTTAAGAGCAGTAGAAGCAGCTGCGTCAGCAATCTTCTCAATGTCCTTTTGAGAAGCATCTTTGACCTAAGTCCAAAGCTGTTCAGAAGTGACTACAGTAGAAGCCGGACTAAGGACAACTCCGCCGTCTTTATCGCCAATCTAAACACCTTTAAGATAACCAGCAAGTAAATCGTTAATTTCAGTCTTAGTATAATATAACTTAAAGCGTTCATCAATCGCCTTTAAATTATCATCAACTTTCTTTTCAAGTTCGGTAAGTTTCTTTTTAATTTCTTCTAGGTCTTGCAAACCAAAAGTGTTAATATAATTTTTAACTGAGTCTCGACTTACAAACTAATAAGACTCATAACCAGTAATGAAATCCTTAATAGGAACTTCAGCACCTTCACCATCATTGGTTAAATCGGAAGTCTTAGATGGTATATCAGTTTTAATTTGTGCGAAGTTATTATTGATACGGTTAATCATTGTATTAACTGTATCATTCTCAGCAATGTCGCCTTTCTCGTCAGTTTTAGTTAATTTTTCGATAACAACATCGACAAAATTATCGACCTTGGCCCAAGCTTTAACATCGGCAGAAGGTCCTACAATAGGATATAGGTCATTAAAGTTGCCTGGACCTACGTAGATATAGGCAACTCTTTTTTGAACTACATTGCCATCCTCTTGCTTAACTCCAACGGTAGTGTAAGCAGTTACAAGCTCGCCCGCAAGAATATAGGGGTTGTTAGCTTGTAAGTTAGCTAATGAGTCAACTTTGTTTTGTATTCTAGTTTTTAGTGTTTTACCCGGCATTTGTCTCACCCCTCAAAGACGAATGTGTCATCTTCCTGCCCAAAGCCGTAATCATCTGCGGCACCACCGGAGCACAATCGAACCTCGTCTTGGTTCTTTATATATTCAGAATCATCAAGAGGAAGCCCGCGATAAACCTTTGTTTCTTTACCATTGATAATAATATTACCATTAATAGTAGATGGTTCTACGCGAGTTGCTCTATCAGCAATATTAGTTAATTTAGCAATATCAGTTAAAGAGATTAAAGAATAGCCATCTCGTCTTACGACAAATGTATCTTTTAAATCGGCTTTAACTGTTTCGACGATTTTGTCTTCATCAATGAAGTAATCGACTCCATTTACGGGCTTTAAGCTATCTAGCCATTCTTTCTCTGTGCCTTTAAAGCCATGCATAACTGCAATAGCATAGGCAGAATAGCCGCGCAAAATAGGATTAGACAATGCACCAGAAATGCTGCCATCCTCGGCAAGTGCACCAGAAAGTGTTGAGTAACAAGCAATATCGCCACTCAACGCACCAACATCGAGTACGCCTTCAAGAGAAGACTAATTTTTTATCGCGCCATATAAGATTTCATTCTGTTCCAATTCTAGTCACTTCCTTGCTTACGGTGAAACTAGACAAAGGAATAAAAGTAAAAACATCGCCTTCAGCAGTCTCAATCTCCATGTCGTAAACATAAGATTTGCCCATTTGCGCTTGAGCAGTGTCTTCTGGTTTTATATGCCAAACAAGAGTATCATAAGGGATTTGACTCTCAAATAATATTTTTGTGGCAGAAGCATCCTGTCTTACTTGCGCGCGAATCTTATCGTTAGGACCTGGAGTATAGGGGTTGCCCTTAGAATCAGTGATGGAAACTGTGATATAAGCACTATCTCCACGAGTGATTGTAATATTTGTTCCTTGTGTAGAAAGCATACCTCTCCCTCCTATCGAAGTTATCTAATGGTAAAGTAAGATTTTTGGACATTAATTATAAGTATTAAATAAAAATGCGCCGGATATAAAATCCGACGCAATTAAATAATTTATTTAGTTTTTGCTCCACCGCAAAGTAGATCAATCATCTTATCCAATTCAGAATCACTTAATTTATCTACATCCTCAGTATTAAGTTGAGACATAGCTTTGACGTAATCTGGATTAAAAAATAAATCAATCAAATTATTCATGGAATCATTATCTTTCATCTTTATGTAGCTCCAAATATTTTAAATCTCGAAGAATAATCTCTTCACCAGGCTCTCCTGGTGAATAACTAAACCGAAGATTATGCGAAAGAGTTGCAGCATAATCATTCCAGCTTTGAGCATAGGGTTTAAACCATTTATGTTTCCAATAGGTAAATACTTCCGCTTGATTCCGCGGAATCCCAATGCCCATTAGGAGTTTAATAAATCTTTTCTTAGTCATGATTCGTCCTTTCAAAAAATAGAGAGTTAATCTGTGACAAGATAATACTCCTTTATAAATTCCTCAGTCGAATCGTTCTCGAGCGCATATCTCATCTTTTTAATCCATTGACAATAGATACTCCAATAACGAGAATAAGAAAGATAACTCGGCTTTAAACGAGCGTAATCATTAGCTTCATTTCGTTGCCAGCCAACTGCCATCATAGACTTTATAAATCTTTTCCGAGTCAATATTTTCCATCCTCTTTCAACATTTCAACCAATTTCTCAGAATACCATCGAATCTTATCTACGTCTTGTGCGCCATCCTTTTTATCGGCGCGCCAGACATACTTAAAAATAGTCAATTTAATCCAAGATTCAACGGCTTCGCGCCCATAAAGTTGCTCCATGACATCAATACACTCAAGACCACCGGCTTGATAATGATTAGGATGGTCTACCATATCATTAGGAACTTCATGAAGTTCATTACCGGGGTCCTCTTGAATAGGATCAAGCAGTGAAATCTAATCAATGCACTGCCCAACAGCTTTAGAAGTATTCAAAGAACGTTCCTCATAATTCATATTACTTGTCTCCATCATAGAAAATTAACTCCTCTGCATAAGGTAAAATATGAACCCAATAAATAAATTTCTGCCACTCGCCTAATTTATGTCCTTTACGCTGATGGACAATAGAACGAAGAACTTCATAGTTCAAAGTATATTCGCGCGCCTGAAGGTAAGATTCAGGAAGCAATTCAATTAACTTACGCCAATAACGCTTGTCTTTTGTCTGATTGAATGCTCTGCGTAAATCTTCGCAAGTCTAAATCGTCTCATCAAACAGGTCGCTCAACTCACCTGCGCAATAAATACCATCGCGCTGTTCCATTTCTTCTTGTTCCTCGTAAGGAATCTGCTCAATCTCGAAACTTTCTCTTGTGAGCGGTTTAGACTGAATCTTATGCATAGTAGAAGTAGAATTAGTTACAGTACCAATTTTATATGTATCAAGCTATTTCCATATAGACAAAGGCAGACTAATATAAGCCGAAACAAAAATCTGGCGCAAAAATTTTCTATGCTCTGGGCCAGCCTTAATCAGTCGCTGAGCGAGATCCAAGTCCGCCGGTCCAAGGAAAGCGTATTCCATAACACAAGAATCAATGTCATAATAGATACAGCCATTATTATCCAACCAGGCCACTTTTTCTTCATCATATTTCGTCCTTTCAGCTTCAGTCATTTCATCATACTTATCATGCTCACGCCAAGTATTTAGAGTCTCAAAATCTTTTCCATTATCTTCATAGCAATAACCAAACATACTATCCGATTTTGCCCAAGATTCAAGTGGCGCTCTCATACCATGGAAAGCACCTTCCCAATTAAAAGTTCTTGTATTATCAAATTGCATTAGTTTTCTCCTTGTCAACGAAATAAATCGTGACGGGGTTGTCTTTAGTAAAATCAATAGAAGTCTCCAGCCCAAGTTTAATAATTGGCCCTTGATATTCCATTATCTTCTTTGAATCATACCCACCAAAAGCAGAAAAAGATTCAAATGTATGAGATCCAATTATATCGGCCGCCCGCGCGGTCAAATACATCTTTTTCTTTTCACTATCGAAAATGATACGAATAAGATATTTATTTCGCGCAACTGCTTCAACTTCATAACGCTCAATATAAAAATCATCCATCCCGTGGTGTTTCATTTCTTTTAATATATCAGAATAAGTCATTTATCAATTCCCTCTATTTTTTGAATATCTGCTATTTCAAGCGTATAAAGATTACCTGTACCTTCATCTGCTATAAATTCAAAGGAAACAATTCCGTTTAGTTTATAATTACGGTTATCGACCAACATTTCTGCGGTTCTTTCTTTCGGGCCGCGATAAGCATTCTCGATTGTAACAACCGGATTATCGACAACTCCTTTTAAATTAAAAGACTTATCTTCTTTTCCATTATTGTATATATAATTAAGAGACAAATCAATAAGTCCGTCATTTCTTAATCTCGCAGTCCCACTTTGAAAATACATTTTATTAAGAATATCCATTAAGCTCCACCAATAGTCTTATTATATCCATAGATATTTGATTGATAAAATTCTATGTAATATTTCTCTCGCTCATTTAACTTCTCCTTTGGACATTGCTCCAATAACTCAAAAGTAAAATTCTAAATACCTTCTTCACCCATTGCATCGTGGATTCTTGAATGAGCTATTGAATCTATTTTGAGCGCAGCTTTGACATGATTGGACCAACGAGTTTTTATGTCTGTACTCTGCCCAATATATATTTTACCGTCTTTGATATTAGTGATTTTGTAAATGCCAGAAACTTTATCCTTTCCGAGAATGCGTCCGGCCATCTCGCCAAAAGGCTTTAAGAAGTATTCACTCCAAATCAACTTGCGCAAAGGTTGCTAACTATGGCATTCTTTAGCAAAACGAAGCAACTTGTCAATATCCTCTTGAGCATCAACAGAAAGATGGACGCGATAAAAGTCTTGTTCATCTTTAAGTTTTTGTTCGCGGATTTGCGCTTCAATAAGATTCGCGCGCAAAGCAGACAAATTATCAATCTCAGACTAAAGTTTTGCTTTGTCCTTTTGGTATTGAGATTCAAGAGACATTTGCTAATCAAGGTAATCATCCAAATTCTCTTCTTCCAATTTATCCATCGCTTCACGGCGTTCTTTCATCAAAGACTACCACTGCCTATCAAAATCAGCAATCTTATGATCATAGTCTTTTTCAAGAGCAACAATCTTAGCTTGAAGCTCAGCAATGTCCCTATTTAGAAAGATCTTTTGTTCTTCCGCTTGATTAGTATAATCTTGAACTTTATTATAATAATCTGATTGAACTTGCTTTAATTGTTCTTGATTGTATCGTCTCGCGTGTTCTAACGCCTTATTATTTTCTTGTTTCGCACGCTCAAGTGATTCATTATAAGAATCTATTAAACGCTAAGTAACTACCTTTTTCTCTTGAACTTCTTTATCAAACGCTTCTAATTGCGCTCTATTGATTTGTTTAACTTCTTCTTGGCGCCTGCGCATTACAATATAAACTATAATTGCGCCAACGAGTGCTCCTATTACAGAGAACAAAATTCCCATTTACGTCATTACTCCTGCAACTCTCTTTCTTCCCAAAGAAATATTTCACCCGTTGTTTGGGCTAACTGATTATAAATATCCACTGTTTCTGGTGTTATAAGTGCGCCTTCAACAATAGCATAAGTTGACCTGCAACTCGCTATTGAGCCACGAGATAAACCTTTAATTGTCTAAACAACAATTCTTTTATTATCATCAAGTGCAAATATGGCATTGTCTATTGTCGCACTCAATGGCATATCAAGATTTTTCCCAATCTCTTTGCCAAAACGATTCAGCGCTAAATTAACAAAACTATCATGCAAATAATATATTGTACAAGTGTAAGTCATTAAGATTCACTCCATAATTCGACCTCACCCGTTTTAAAGAAATGCTTTAAATCAATTATTCGCTGATTTGAGGAACCTCTATGAGCCAGGCTGAGATCTTTTTTATCGAGTTCAAAAGGACCATCCACCAACACATCAAACATCAAAAGTAGTTTACCCTCTGGCTTTTGAATTAAATCTTCAAATTTTTGTCCAGACCAAACCCAATAATTTTCACATTGAGTTTCATCCCTTAACCTTTGCACAAGATGAGCTAGATGGGCACGCCCATTAACGTCCTGTGCAAAAGGTTCTCCGCCGAGAAGAGAAAAACTCTTTACTTGTGGATGCTTCTTAAAAAACTCTACAATAGTAGAAGTAGTTTTATTTGTATAAGGCTCTCCAAAATTATAATCTTGCGCTTCAGAGTTAAAACATCCCTCGCAATGAAGAGGACATCCAGACACAAAAAGACTTACTCCAACACCCGGTGCATTTGCAATATCAAAATACTTTATTCCTGCATAATTCAAAATCCAAAACCTCGAGCATAATCAAAATTTGTAGGTCTTTGCATCCTCGCACGACCCGCTCGCTTTTGCTTCACAAGCACAAGTTTATCTTCCGCGCGAGTGATGCCAACATAACGAATACGGCGTTCCTCGTCTCTTGCTTCCTGAGAATAACGATTATTACCTAAGAAATTCTCGAACAGAACAACGTTCTTAGACTCAAGCCCTTTAGCAGAGTGAATAGTAAGTAACTTAACAACATTCTCATTCATCAATTGATGAATTTCCTCAGTTGTCTTTTCTGCTTGACGGAAATTAACATAAGGCACGCCTAATGCATCAAATTCCGCCGCAATTTCTGCAACAAGTTTATTTGAACGCGCAAGAACAAACCAGTCCTTATAATCGCCACGTTCTTTAAGCATATATGCGACTGCAGGAATATCAAAAGCCATAGAAGTAACTTCTGCCATTCCTCGCTTCATCGGAACAACATCTGTAATTGCAGCTTCATCAAGGTCTCGAATAGCTTGCTGTGCAACTTTAAGAATGCCCGAACGAGAACGATAATTCTCAGTCAACTCAAAAATCTTTGTCTGCGGATCATTGTACAAGCTATTGAATACTTCTTTTGAGCTACCCTTAAAAGAATAAATCATCTGACGCGGGTCACCAACAGCAAAAAAATGCTTTGGCTTTAAAATTGTTTTAATGAACTCATATTCCTGTGGTGCAACATCTTGGAACTCATCAATAAGCAGATGGTCAATAGTGGGAATAAACATCGTATTCAAATGCTTTTTTACTTCGCGGAAAAGACTATCAAAATCATCATCTTCACGTGCGCGTTCAAGAATATTATCCAATCCAATTTTGTTCATCGAAAGCAATTGCGCAGCATAGCTATGAATAGTACCAATTGACACCTTATCAAAACCGGGACAATCAGACAAACGGTCTTTCATTTCTTGCGCGGCATTATTTGTATATGTAATAAGGATAAGTTCTGATGGTTTTACCCCATTGAGAAGCAAATATTTCGCGCGCTCGGTTAAAGTACGAGTCTTTCCCGCTCCGGCGCAACTAATAACTAGAACTTTTTTAGCATTGGTTTCTACAGCCATTTGCTGTTCAATACTTAATTCCATAAAGCACCTCTTTCATATTTCTATAAATATTATATCACAAAAGAAAAAGAAAGTCAAGCATTAAAGCCTGACTTTCTAATGTTATTTCTTAATAAATAATTTCTCGACTTGATCAAGAGAATTATTTAATCCGACAGTATTTTTAATTTTCTTATGCCAAACCATCTTAAAATCATCTGGTGCGTTCAACTCAGAAATAAAGACTTGATTATGCTCGGATAATTCTCTAACCTTATTCCAAAACGCATCTTTATCATAGTTATCATATGGATAAGGCTTAGTTCCATTATAAGGTGGGTCACAATAAATAATGGCATTCTCGCAATCAAGAGAAAAGAAATCTTTTACTTCAAATTTACAACCAGTTAATTCCGGCATCTGTTTAAGAATGTTGTTCTTTCTATTGCGATGTTCATGTCGCTTTGGATCACTTGCAGGGACGTCTTTTGCATATCCACCATCATAAAACCTTCCGCCAAAAGAAGCAATATAGCCGACAGCACCAATATACCAGTCTGGATGTGTTAATTGAGCAGAGCGCCACTCAGCTCGACAAATATCATACTCTTCTTTTGAAATAGGAACTTCAAAATTTGGAATCTTATCTAAATTATTAAGTAATGCAATCAAGTAAGGATTAATGTCATATCCAATCCTGTTTTCGCATTTAATATGCTAGATTAGGTTCGCGCCGCCAACAAAGGCATCAACAAATGTATCACAATTTGATTCATCTATTGCTTTTTGAATGATAGGACAAATGTCTTTAGCTACTCTCGATTTTGAACCTTGATAAACCATTAATTATTCCCTTTCTCAAATTTAGTAATTTTACTATGTTTAAATCTTGCTTCTGCTTCGGCTTGCTTACCAGGATTAAAAGCAGTTTTATAATCACCAGTTAAATATCCTGTCACCCTGCGCAAACGACGAATATTTGTACCATGGCATTGAGGACAATCGTTGCCAATTTCATCAGTATAGCCGCAATCCATACACATATCATTAGGAACATTGATTGCAAAATAAGGAATATCATGGTCCATTGCATAATTAACTATTGTTTCAAGAGCATCAATATTATGTTTTGCGCCTGAATCAAGTTCAATATAAGTAATGCAACCCGCGCTAGAATATCCAGTTAATTGAGATTCAATGTCAATCTTTTTGAAAATATCTATTTCTTCCCAAACAGGAACATGAATAGAATTAGTAAAGAAATCTCTATCAGAAATATTAGGAATTTTACCGTATTTTTTTTGGAACTTCTTCATTGCAGTATAACATAAATTTTCAGCGGGAGTGTAGTAAACACCAAAATTTAATTTATATTGTTCTTTAAATTCTGCACAACGAATTTTATACAACTGACAAATTCGTTTAGCTAGTTCCATACCCTCTGGTTCAAGTTGATTGCACCCAATAAGAATTTGAAGTGTTTCTGCCATGCCTAATAAACCAATAGCTAAAGTACCATGTTTCAAAGCAGAGCGGATTCCTTCTTCTGGATTATATCCAGCCATAACATTGTTCTCATACATGAATTTCGCGGCTTCTGGACTTTGCTTGCAAATCCATTCAAAACGCTCAATTAATTGATCTTTTGCTTCATGCAATTTTTGATCGAGGACAGACAAAAATTTATCAACTGTTTGTCCTTCAAGATCTTCGCCAGTAGAGTGTTTGAGAATATACTCTTTTGCTTCCATTGCAAGTGTAGGAAGAATAATTGTTACTGGGCAAATATTTCCGCGTCCATCTTTTAATTGACCAAAACCATTAATGTCCCAGCCATTTGCAGTTCTACAGCCCATGGTTGAAAAGTAAGTACGAGGATCATTTCTGTCATAACCAGCATTACCACTCCAATCAACATTGGCATAATTAGGATAAAGTCTCTGGGCTGTTGATTTTAAAGCCAATCTATACAAATCATAATTAGGAGTACCAGGCTCTTTATTAACACCTTTCATCACTTGGAAAATACCACAAGGGAAAATAGAAGTTCTATGAAGTTCTCCAATACCGTCAATAGAAACTTCAAGCAAGGCTTTAGTAATCATTCGCCCTTCGGGTAAAGTACAAGTTCCATAATTGATTGATGTAAATGGCAATTGATTGCCCGAACGAGATTGGAGAGTATTAAGATTGTGATACATCCCCTCAACAGCTTGATGAACCTCACGCTCGGTCATCTCTATTGCATAATTATAAGCCTGCTCTGAACAATTAATTAATTCTGGCTTAATATCAATAGTTGATTTAGAAAAATCAAAATTCTTAAAAGGAACTGGCAAACCTTTTTCATCAACCATGATTAAAGTTTTACCATCAATGAACTTCATCCCATCACGCAAATGTTTAAAAAAGCTCTTTCTTACATAAGGAACCATTGTCCAATCAAGATGACTTGCACTAACTCCGCCGAACTGTTGCAATGATTGAATTTGGAAAATAACTGCAACTAATTGAAAAGCAGTACTAACTGATTGCGCGGGACGGACATCTGTTTGGCGAGTGTTAAATCCTTTAGCAAGCAAATCATCAAAAGGAATAGTTAAACAATTGTGACAACCAACAGCATAAGAAGAAAGATCATGTGTATAAATTTCATTATTTAAATGATTTTCTCTCGCCATCTTTGACATACAATAATCAAGAGCATACTGACTGGTTAAATAATTTGAAGCTTCACCTTGACGTCCACCAAAAGATGCTTCATCAACATTTGCATTTTGATTTTGAATGTCGGTTGCATCAAGTTTCTTAGATACTTCGTTCATTAAAACTTGATACTGATCACGAATCATCTCGTGAAGATAACGATATTTAATATAATGTCGTGCGACTTCAAAATATCCCTCTTCCATAATAGTTTCTTCAACGATATTTTGAATATCTTCTACATTAAGCGCATGGGTTGCTCTCTCACATTGTCTTTCAACTTCATCAACAATAGAACGTAATCCGACCACACTTATTTTGTCCGCGCCTTCGACTTCATTGTTTGCCGCAGAAATGGCTTTTTCAATCTTTTCAATCTTAAAATCAACTTCCTAGCCATTTCTTTTGATAACTTTATTCATTGGAGCCTCCTTATAAAAAGAAGCCCCAACAAAATTGGAGCTTCATTTCCTACTATATATTTAGTAGTTCTATTGAATTTTGTATCTAAATCTAGTATCACTTTAACAAAAGCCACAAAGAAATTGTATAACCAAATTGATCACTAACAACTGTTGGTGCCAACGAAATCACATCATTACCAGATATACAATTAACTTGACAATAATTGATTAAATCATCCTGTGCTTGTTCTGCGGCGGAGTCATATGAATTACCTCGTCCCGTAAATACATTCATTCTCATTTAAGATACCTTTCAACTAGACAATGTACGTTTCCTCAGGACTGGGATTCGAACCCAGGATACTGGTCTTTCACAGCGTGCTAACCTCTACACTATCCTGACGTTGGGTAGCTGTTATTGTCTGACTAGAATTATTCAATTTCAAGACGATTAAAAGAAGCGCTCTACCAATTGAGCTAATTACTCTGTTTAATGGCGGGTAATATCGGAGTTGAACCGATGATAAATTCTTGTTAAGAATTATTGCTGTAATCGTCTTTATAAAAAGCTATGGAAATTACACAGCTATTGGTGCATCTAAAGAGACTCGAACTCTTAAACAACACATCCTAAATGTGTCGGCTTTGCCAATTTGCCTATAGATGCTTATGGCGCGGAGCGTGGGTACCGACCCCAAACAAATTTCTTTGTCGAAACGCTTAGCAGGCGTACCTAGTTCCCCGACTAGTTCACTCCGCAAAACAAGACACAACTTACAGATTTGAACTGCTTAACCAATTTATCAGATTAGTATTTTAACCAAAATAATTGCTGTTTTAAGCGTGTCTTCTAATGGAACGGATAAACAGGCTTGAACTGTTGACCTTCTGGATGTAAGCCAGATGCTCTACCAACTGAGCTATACCCGTATAATTGCGGGTGACCTTCGCAGGAACCCGCTGGCTTATCTGTAATTAATTAGGTCTCGCCAACTCATCGCGCTTAACCTAGGTTTCCGTCAAAGCACTACCGTAGACCCGAAGGTTTAAAGAGTTGTTTTAACGAAGGTTTTACTGGTTGCGGAGGATGGAATCGAACCATCATAGAACAGCTTATGAGACTGTCGAGTCACCATTACTCTACCCCGCAATAAAAAGAGGTTCAACCTCTTAATTGGGAATACGGGATTCGAACCCGTGGCCCCTTGATCCCAAATCAAGTACGCTACCAAACTGCGCTAATTCCCATTACAATGTCTTTCCAATTAAGGAAAGACCAGATCTTACGCGGAGGGTTCGAACCTACCTATCTTCCGCTTATAAGGCGGATGCACGTACCATATGTGCTCGCGCAAGATAAAACAAGACGACATCATTAATTTATTAGCCGCTTTATCCTATTAAGCTACAACCCCTCAAGTGGGGTCGACTGGATTCGAACCAATAACTGCTAGCCCTACGCTATTAATTATATTTAAAATTATTTGCTGAAATCGTCTTAATAATAAATGGTGACTTCGGAGGCTTTCGAGACCTCGACACGCGGCTCTTCAGGCCACTGCTCTACCATCTGAGCTACGAAGCCATATAAAAACTAGATGGATTAAAAATTAAAAATTAAAAGTTAAAACTAAAGTTAAAAGTACCGCGCGGTGATTTAGCTATAAGAACATCTTGATAGCAACCTCTAAATGAAATGTCCGAATTTCACCGAGAAAATAGCTAAATCTGTACAATTAAAATAATAATTTATATCTAAAACTTTAATTGCTGAATCCATCTAATTGATTTCTATAAATATTATATCATAGAAATCACAAAAAGTCAATTAAAAGGCTTGAACTCCCATCACTTAGTCCTAACTTCTTATTTACCCAACTTGCAAAGCAAGAAAATTTTAGGACACCTTTTAATCGTTTATTTACAGGACAACAGAAGCATAACGCTCGTCATCCAAAGCCTTCATCATTGCTGCATAAGCATCAAGAGAAATGCCGGCCAACACATTCTTAAACTCTGCAACACCCTGTCCACTCGCAAAAGTGACATAAGGATTAGTAGAGTTAGCATGGAAAGTATTGGAACGAGCTTCTGCGTTCCAAAGAACCAGACGAGGCATCTGATAGCCAGCCGCACGGAAACGACGGACCATCTCAGACACGAAATCAAGTCCCTGCCCACGGAAGTAACGATCAATTTCCATGTCGGAAATAACCACCATTGCCTTAGGCATATCCTCCTGAGGCACATGATTCATCACAGCGGTATCCAAAACCTGCATAAATGCACGCTCCAGATTAGTGCTGTAACCAACATCAGTACGCATCACAGCTCCAACCTTTTCTGCCAAAGTCTGACCAGGCTGAATCTTGATGTAATGAGGACGGTCAGTAAAAGTCATGTAGGTGTTCTTGAAAGCGCCCTTATTGCGCTCAGCAAAATAAATTGCCAAACCGACAGAAGTAGCCATAGGACGACCATACATAGAACCGCTTACATCAGCCATAACTAGCACGTTATTCTCGCCCTCAATGTAGTTAGGCAAAGCCTTCCACTGGGCTTCAATAACAGGATCTTCCTTAATTTCGGCAGACCAATAGCTAGTATTCTGCATAATCTTCTCTACCAAATCATAAGGATACAAAGTAGAAGCATTAATCTTCTCTTCGCCCTTTTCAACCTTTTCGATGTAAGTATCGAAAGCAGAAGGATTATGACGCTTGAAAGCCTTACGATAACGATTCATCGCCACGGCAGGCACCGCAGCATAATCAATATCGGTCCACTCACCAGCAGACATCTTTACCTCAACAACCTTGAGGTAATTACGCAGTCGAGAAAGAGTCTTACGATACTCACGCTCAGTCAGACCAAGCGCGCGAGCAGTCTTACGACCAAGCGCACGAGACTCCTTAGAAGAAGTGTTGATAGACTTCAACCACTTTGCGGTCAAAGAAATGGGCTTCTCTGCACGCATATTCTTCAAGTCTTCAACAATCTGATTACGCAAATACTGCCACATAGCAGATTCGACAGAAGTACCAACGAACTCATAAAAGTCATCAGCACGACCCATTTCCATAATGTTATCAAAGTTCTTGATAACAGTCTGCGGCGCAACATTTGCCAGATACTTCAGAATGATACGAGCAGTACGACGCTCACCACGTCCACCGCGAATATCACGGGTCATAAACACAGTCTTCAGCGCATACAGAGGATTCTCATTCCAAGCCTTCTTAAAAAGACTCAAAATATCAGCTTCACTACGAGTACGCAATGCGCCAGAAACTGCATAAAAATCAAGCAGACAATCCCCAGTGGTAGAACGAGCGACCGCACCATTCTCGGTCAACTTCGCAGAACCATTAAGAGAAGCCTCATTGGAAATAGCATTTACAAACTTATTCATATATTCTTCCTTTCTCTTGAGGAACTCAAGACACTAAATAATAAAAATCCGGCAATGTCGGATACCTTAAACGTGGCAAGGCAATTAAAATTTGCTGGAACGTGTCTTAATCTTTCCTGTGCCGCCAGAAAACGTTGGCTACGTTTAGATAATTCGCTACGACCCTCGCCGTTTCGGAAAGATTTGATGGTGGAGGATATGGGATTCGAACCCATCTGCTATCCTGTTTGCAAAACAGGCAATCACTCCTAGCAATTCCATCCCCCATGTAAAGCACTGAGCAACCACGCTCTTTTCTGCCCGTGCCAGGCCGCCGCTTCATTTTGAACTACGCCTAAGTCAACCTCATTATCAAGTTGGGTTTCAGAGAACCTTCTGGTTAATGGTTTGGTCCTAACCACTGGTGCTCATGGCGGGATTTGAACCCGCACGCTGTTTCCAACAAGGGATTTTAAGTCCCTGGTGTCTGCCAATTCCACCACACGAGCATAAAACGAGACGATTTTTTCCATAAGTTCATCATTATGTTTAAATCTTGCTGCAATCGTCTCTTAAGTTTCTATAAATATTATATCATAACATTTGTAGAAAGTCAATTATTTCATTTCTTACTTCTTAAAACTCAACTGACGCATAATCTCATTATAAGCCGCATCCGTAATCAGACCCATTTCCTTGTCTCGCTTCGCGGCAAAGCGGGTATACTTAGTATAAATTGCCTTAGCATTCTTCTTATCAATGAAAAAATTATCAAAATTAGTCACCGAACCCGGCATAGTATAATTAGTACCAAGCGCATAGCGAGAAGTCTTAGTCTTTTCCATAAAATTTATTTCCTTTCCGATTTTCTATAAATATTATATCACATATTTTAAGAAAAGTCAATTAATAAATAACAAATTTATCCGTTGAATCGCCTTTATGATACTCAATTCCTTCTCCAATATTAAGAGTACGAAATAAAGTATCATTATAAGATAAACTTATTGAAGCATGAACGTGGCCGCCAAGCCACAAAGGAATATGTTTATCATTGTTTTCAATATCACAATAAATTTTTTCAAGAGAAAACTCTGAACCCGTGTTAAAAACCGTTGCAAATTTTTTATCCATAAAAAATGCAGGCATCGTATGAGAACAAATCATATCAAAAGAATGAGTTAAACCTTTGTCTACGGTTTTAATAACATCTTGATCGGTAATTACTTCTTGATGCCACCAAGATTCTTTAGGCTCTCGGTATACTTTATCAATAGAATCCGCGCCACCAATGCAAAGAATATTCAATCCTTCAATAGAAAGAATCTCCCCACGCTCTATTGCATAAACATTAGAACGAATTTCTCTACACCGCGCGCCGAACATGGTTTTAATTGGCATTTTTTCAATAGAATCATAGTTTTCATGATTGCCCAAAATAGTAAAAATTATCTTTTCTGGATAATCTTGCGCAAAATGATTAAGAAACTTATTCCATTTCCAATCATTATATTTGAAAATAAAACCAAAGTCACCTAACTGGAGGCAATATTTCTCTTTTGATTCAAGAAAACCTTTCATTAAAGGGGATTCTGCATGAATATCTCCAAGAAAATACATTCTTAATCATTCCTTTCTCTCTTGATTTTCTATAAATATTATAGCATAGGAATTAAGAAAAGTCAATTTATTTATTGCGCGAAGCCTATGCAATTTTTGCTTTTCTATATTGCTCTTTTAAAGTATTATATTCTTCTTGAGATATAATTTTAAGAGCAATTTCTTCTGGAATTTCTATTGGCTCTGGAAAACAGTCACCTAAAATAATTGAACGTTGATTTTTATAATTATAAAATGCGAGAATCTTTGCGCGATGAAACCAACAATTTCCTTTTGTGCGTTTTCCAAATTGCCCCAATTCCGCGCAATAAGCAGGGCACCACCCACAACCGCCAGAAATTGAGCAATTCAAACACTCATCATCAACCCAAGTATCAATTGTCATTTCTTTCAATTTTTCGCGCAAAAGAGCATCATTTGAATTAAAAATTCCTTTTTCACAATCTCCTATTGAATAATTTACACAATTATTATTTAAAGAAGTTGAAGCAAAACGGCAACATGGATATGCTTTTCCATCAACTGAAAAGCAAAATGAATCTCCAAAAATTTCACAAGGATAATTAGAAAAATCAAGAATCTATCCAGAATACTCGTTAAGGATACTAATTTTCTCATCCCAAATTTTATTCTTAATTACATATTGCCCAATTTCTTTAAATTGCTTATATACCTATTGGGCATCTTTTTCGGTATAAATGTCTTCGTAAATAGGCGTACTGACGATATGCTTAAAACCATTTTCAAGAAAAAATTTTAAAGAAGGAGCTATATAATTAATATCTTCTTTTGAAAAAGTCATTTTGATATGATCTAAGCCATGCTTTTTTAACCATAAACCATTTTTAAAAGCCTTATCAAAACTTCCTTCGCCTTTTTGATTAATTCTATTTTTATCATGCAATTCTTTGACACCATCAAGAGAAAGAGCAATATTTAATATATCTTCATATTTGAGAATAAATTTTTTTACATCTTCTCTCTATAAAAGTGTACCATTGGTATTTAATGAAAGTCTTACAAAAGGTAATAAATCCGATCTTACAATAGAGATACCTGACATTAACATCTAAATTATCATATCCATTATTTCTGGATAAAGAAATGGTTCACCGCCAATAAAAGAAATAGTCAATTCTTTTACATTATTTTTACCTAAAATTCCATTTTCTTGTTCAAGAAGCCGAATTATTTCTTGACATTCTTTTATTGCAGTATTTAAATCTAATGTTCGAGGACTTTTAAAATGCTAGTAGCAATAAGAGCAATTTAAATTACAAGATTCTGTAATCTAAAAAATAATAGAAGCAGAATTAGCCATTGCTCCAAAGCGTTTTTCAATTTTCATAGCAATAAATAATTACTCCTTTTTCTGCGTCAATAGAATAAGAAATATTTTTAATCTTTGGAATTGTCAAAATATTATATTCAAATTGAGCATTAATAGACTCCCATAATCTATTTCTCTATTCTATCCAAGCAATCAGCTATTCGGAATAATTAATTAGCCAATCTTTTAAAACGCTATGCTCAATGACACAAGTATCTGAATAAAACTATTTAGTAATAAAAGCTATAAACTATTCATACGACTAAATACTATGATTTAAATTTATTAATTCAATTCTATCTTTTTCACTTAACTAAAAAACTCTTTTAGTCACCATAAGTCCACATCCAAGTTTCTTCATAATCTTTATAAATTAAATATTCTATTTGTTCAATATGATTATTTAAAATATAAAGCTGATTAGAAATAATTGAAAGATTTTTCGCGCGGAAATACTTTAAATATTTCCCCTAAGAATAAACACTTTCAAATTCTTTAAAAACTATATAAGCAAAATAAATAATAATGTAATTATTCAATAATTTAAAATTAAGTATCTCTTGAATTAGCTAATTCTGAGACAATATAATTGCTAATTTATCACTCTACATCAAGAATAAAAGCAATAAAGATAATTGATTAACAAATTCTTTATGATATTGCGGCTAAACTAAATTAAAATAAATATCCGCTTTATCAACAATAAAACGGATATTTCTTTCAAGATGAACATGATTAATTTTTCGTAAAGCCACAAGTTTTAAAAATAATAAAGGCAAGAGAGAATAATCTGATGGTCCATAACATTTACGATTAAAAATAAAATCGTTTAATTCTCCCTCAATATCTATATCAAATATAGCATCTTTAACTTTTTGAAGAAATTCTCTGCGCACAACATATCCATCTTGATACATATAAATCACCCTGGATAATTCCCGCATTCACAATAAGAGCAACCCTAGCTTGCATGAGAACTTTGACAGCCCATGCAAGCGTCATGACAACTCGATTTACACTCTTGGACACAGCTATCTTTACAGCCTCCTGAGCAAGAACCTTCACAACCGCCCTAGCAACTAGAGCAGCCGCCAGAACAAGTACCAGTGCATGAAGTACAGCCAGTTTTACAAGTGCCTTCGCAATCATTCGCACAAGTTGTTGTACAAGTATTTTTACAATTTCCCATACAACCGCTTGCACACAGTCCAGCGCAACTGCCATAACAGCCGCTTTTGCCTGGTTCTGCAAAGACGCTAATTTTAGAAAGCTATAAAAGAACTTTTTGATGGTCTTCAAGAGGATAAATCAAAGTACCTCTGCCTTTTGCAACCGAATAAGTATTAGAACTTAAAGAACCATCTTCATTAACCATCCTGCCATTTGTAGTTGCAGTTAATCCCGCAATTAAAGGTTCAATAGTAGAATTAGAATTAATCTGCTATCCTATCTGCGCGCCAGTGATTTTAACGTTAGTTACCTTTCGACGATCAACAATCTCAGAATTATAAGCATCAGCAAGATTATTCCAATCTGAAGCTTCAACTTTACTGCCTTTTGTTAAACTCATAAATCATCCCTCCTAAGAAATAAGTAGAGGGTCTTTTTCTTTCTCGAAGACAGTAATTGCTTCGTTTACTAATGCTTTTAATTCATCCCACTCAGATTGAGAAATAATTTGAAGAGCATCTCCGTCTGGTAAACAAATTTTCATAGGACGAAAATCATGCCATAATAAATAACGTTTGGCAGAATAATAATATCCAGCTAAAACTCTTCCTTTATGTGCCCAACAAATATTAGTTACTCGTTTATTAACTGAACCGGTCATTTGTAAATTATTCGCGCTACACCAGCCGCAGTTAGAACTAACTGGGCAATCAATACATTTTTGCTCTGATTGAGATTTATAAGTAATACAATTCAAGCAATCTCTTGCTTTACATTGTCCTTCAGTTTGATAAAGACCATTATAATCTCCAAGCTAAACGATGCTTGAAAGTTCTTCTCCAAGACAAGTGGGATGATACCGTAAACAAGGATAGGCTCTACCTTTCATATCAAAAGAAAGCATATTACCAGTACCGCCGCAATAATTTCCTTCCATAGAGCTTTTGCCATCCGCAAGCATATCAAGACAAGAAATATAAATGTCTTTTAAATTATTATCAAATAAATAATCACTTACCTCTTTCATTTGATAATAAAATTCTTTAGCGTCCTTTTGATTATAATAAGGCTCATAAGCATAATTACAAAAAATATCTTGAATACTTTCGCTGATTAAAAATTTAATTGAATCCGCAATATAAGGAAAACTTTGAGGAACAAAAGTCATTTTACTATAGCTCCATCCTCGTGCTTTTGCGTCTTCAAAAGCTGCGATAGCCTTATCAAAAGAGCCTTTGCCATCAATTGTAACTCTATGAGCATCATGTAATTCTTTTATTCCATCAATAGAAACAGTTAAACTAATAATGCTTCCATATTTTTTCAAAAATTTTTGCACTTTTGGATCAAAATAATTTTGTCCATTAGTTGTTAAGCTAATTCTCACAAAAGGAACAAGTTCAGGGCGGATTATATATAAGCGCGGCAGAAAATAAGACATAATTCCATCAATTAAATCTGGACAAAGCAAAGGCTCGCCACCAATAAATTCAAGAATTAAACCTCTTAAAGTTTTTCGTCCTAAAAATCCTTCAGGCTTATCTATTTCTTTTAAAATTAAATCGCAAATTTTCTTACCAGTTTCAAGAGACATATTCTCTGAACTTTTATTGCATTCGTAACAATAATCACATCTTAAATTACAGGCGTTAGTAATCTAAAATGTCACCTCTCGGCAAGCTCCTAAATAATAATCTCCTTTTGTAACTAAATCAACAGGAAGTAAAGCTTCCGCAACTTCTTCTTGGTATGTTTTAAATCTGTGCGGCATAAGTATATACTATCTCCTGTTCTTCTGGATAAATTACATAATTAAGATTATTAGTTTCTCTATTACAAGGAACATTGCCTGCATATTTAAAAGCTATTTCACGCGCAAGATTAGTAAGCTCTTCTGAATTTTTAACGTACTCTTGAGAATATTTTTCAAAAGATTCTTTTAAAATTGTCGGATCTATACCTTCATCTTGGCAAGTTCTCAAAATTAATTGAATTAAGTTGCGCAAACTCATATTCTTAAAATTTAAAGTCTTATATTTTCGCGCTTCTTCTATGTCAATCCTAGCCCTAACATTCTAGTATGTCTTCATAATAAGCCTCCCGGCGCAGATAGTAACGTTTTATTGTTTCTTCTACGAGTGCAGAATTTTCTTTAATAATTGATTCTTCCCAGCCATTTGTAATTTTTAAACTATGAACAATTTCCATTGCCCACATTCCAAAAAAAGAATTGGGCGGAAAAGAATTTAATCGTTCGATTTGAATTTTATTAGATAAATTTGAAATGTCTTTTGAATTAAAATAACAGATTAAAAAAGAAATAAACTAAATCATTTGTTTTTTTGCTTCTTCATTAATCTCTAATTTTAAATACTAATCATTTAGAGCAAAAATTTTCTAAATAACTTGTTCAATTTCTTCAAAAGTTTTATCCTCTATTGGTAAATCTAATTGAATAATTCCAAGAAACAAATCTATCCAAAAATTGTTTTTGTCGATTCTTTTATACCAAAACTAATTAAAAAAAGTTCGATAATACAGCAATGTCTAGGGAAGTTCCGTGCAGAATAATTTAGTTATTGCTTCGACAAAATCCAAACGTCCTTCTCCAGTGAAATATTCCATTTTACCTCATACAAAAAATGTCTGGAATAACAATATCCCAGACACATAAACTTATTTTATTTCAAGACAGCTTTTTCTGTAAATGCCATACAAAAATAAATTGCTGCGACTGTCTCGCTATGGCTGACCTTCTCTGGAATCGAACCGAGACATGGTGGGTTAGAGCCACCTAGACTAACCATTATCTGAAAGGTCAATATATTGAGAGATGAGATTCATCTCTCGGATTCTATAATTAGTATATCACAATTTAACTCTTAAGTCAAATTATTAATTCTTTTTCAAACAAGGATTTAAACGCTCAAAAGTTGCACACAAACAATCTTCGTCAGATAAGCATCTTGCAAGAATATTTAAAAGACAATTATCTTCATCTTCTACAACAATCTTCACTGGTTTAGAATAATCCAAACTCATTAAACCAAGAATGCTTTTTGCATCTGCAATAGAACCATTTGCATCATGAATCCCAATAGGGACATTATATTGGCACGCCGTACTTTGAAGCGCTCTGATTTGCCGAAAAGAATCAATAGTTACTTCACGAAACATTAGAATCCTTCCTCAATATAATCTTTAATCTTATTTATCTGCGCGAGACGGTTACGCAAATCTTGGCGAGTTTCGCCATGAAAGGCGCAAAGAGGACAAGAACAATGAACTTTACCTTTTGATAAGCGATGTGATTGAGATTTAATCATATCATACCAAACCTTATCACAATACACATTCTTAATGATATTCTCGCGTTTGTGAATGTGCTTCTTCGCGGCTTTGCGCCTAAAATCTTCAGTCCTAGTCATAAAACCACTCCTTAATTCATTTGTTCTGATGGCACGAGTCTAAGGATTTGAACCTTAATCATACGGTTTTGGAGGCCGATATTTTACCATTAAACTACACTCGCATAAAATGATAGTGCTTTCGGTCTATCAGTCCGTCCAGCTAATGGAAGATTTACTGATTCACACAGTTCAGCCTAATCTGCATATAAATTAGATACTGGTATTCCCGATTCTCCAACCAGATTTCTCGCAACAGAACCATTTCATTCTGTCTTATGGCGCAACAAGCAAGCGTAATATTTTGTTGATCGTCTATTATACTATATCTAATTTGATTATTAAAGCTATTCCCAAATTTCGTTTGGGATAGAATTAATTTCTTTCTTTTTGCAGGGAAGGTCATATTTCTTACACCATTTCGAAACAACTTCTGGTCTAACAGAAAATCTTCTGCCAAGCTCTGCAAAAGTCTTAGTGTAAACTTCCCTTTTTAAATCTTCCCTATCTAAAGGACAAGGGATTGATTGCACTGACCATTTTCTTAGAGGATAAAATTGCTAGTCATCAATTCTTGATTTTCCCTAATTTATATCTGAAATAGTTTGATAACTCACATTAAACTATTTAGCAATATCATTCTAAGATAAGCTAGAATTTATCAATAGGTCTTGAATTTTTAAAACCTATTCTTTAGAAAGTTTAATATCGCACTAAGAAGTTCCTTGCCCGCCAGATGTGCAATTATATCCTTTATTTGGATTTTGACTATCAAAATAAGCTATCCATTTAATTTCTAAATCGTCTAACTAATTTTGGGAACATTCTTCTAATATTTCAAAAGAAAAATTTTCTATTCCGTACTTTTTAAAAGCCTAATGAATAACAGCATCCTATTCTCTTGAATTAAATTTATAATGTTCCTACCAGCGTCTTTTAATGTTTACGCTCTAGCCAATATAACACTTTCCATTAATCTAATTAGTTATCTTATAAATACCGCAAATAGACATATTTATCACTCCTATGATAAATAAAAATATAAAAGGCCGGTGTAGGAGCACCTTATTCTCATTGACAGCTAATCAATGCTACCCTTGGCGCGCAAGGTGAGATTCGAACTCACGGGCCGCTCATCACGACCTCCGATTTTCAAGATCGGTTCCTTCAACCACTCGGACACTTGCGCATAAATGGAGCCACATAGGAGAATCGAACTCCCAACTTTTCGTTGGCAACGAAACATTTTACCATTAAACTAATGCGACATTGGTTGGGGTAAAAGGAATCGAACCTTTACATATGGAGTCAAAGTCCACTACCCTGCCATTAGGTTATACCCCAATATAATGCTAAGAACCCCACTTAGCAATCAACAATCTAGCGGCATTGTTTTTTATACCCACGGTCTGTACACAACCGTATTAGTAAAGGATACCGTAGCGACCTCATTCCCCTGTCTGTTATTTTCGATAGTAGCCGGGCATCTAGCGCTCTTAACCTTAGTCATCACTATCCTGACTTTTTTAGAATTAGTTGGAAGTCAGAAACCTTGGTACTCACGGTGGGATTTGAACCCACAAAACTACTGATTTTGAGTCAGTCGGCTTTGCCAATTTGCCCACGCGAGCATATCAATGTAAGATTTATTTCTCAACCTTACATTAAATATTATAGCATATATTTTTCAAAAAGTCAACAGAAAAACATATACCATAAAGCAAAAAGGAAAATGAAGAAAACTGCAATCGTAATCATATAACAGCCTTTCTATTGGGGCTAAAGAGGAGATTCGAACTCCCTCTACCAGTTCCACAGACTGGCGTGCTTAAAACCATTACACTACTAAAGCCATAGATAAGAGAGGATTTTTATTTCCTCTCTTGATTTTCTATAAATATTATAACATAAATAGAGTAAAAAGTCAAATATTTCCATCAAGATTTAGAATAAAATTTTCAAAAGAAATAGGAACATTATCTACGTCTATCAAATTTCTTTTTCTAAATGCAGCAATTTGATTATCCTTAATAAATTTAAATTCTCTATCTGTTGGTTTATAACCATAATTTTTATACGCTTGCATATAAAAATCATAGCAATATTTAATTATATCTTCATTAGAATAATCATTAGTCTTTAAATTTTCAAGATAACGATAATAAAGATATATCATAGTAACAGTTGATTGTCTTGCTATCGCATTTATCGGGGCATTTGCTTTAATTCCAATTTGAATAGCATCAAGAGTATTATAAGTAAAACCAATTAAATCTCTGTGGCGATAATCAAAATTGTTTTCTCTTGTAATAGATTTTTCATTCCACTTCCAAGAATAAGTAATGCGGTCTTCAAAACGGATTCCATTATTTGGATCTTTCTGCGCGCAAAGCATTACCGCGCAATTGAAACCTTTATCTTCATTTTCCCGACTGTCACTAAAGACAATTTTATTTTCATTAAGAAATTCACGAGAGTAAATTTTTCCAAATATCCATGTATTATCTTTAACATGAGGAATTTTTCGTCCATCGCTACACTCCTCGACAAACGATGTGAATACAGCAGGTCTTTTCTTATTAACAAGCATCAACCCGCGCATGTATTCTACAGCATAAGCATTTTCAAAAATGTCGTCTGCATCTATAAAACAAATATAGGGCGCGGAAGTAATATCTATCCCTAATTGGCGGGCATAGCCTGGTCCTTTGTTACGATTTAAATGGAGAACATTTATATTTAAGAAGCGTTTAAAAAATGCAATAATATCATTAATATTTTCATCAGAACAATCATCAATAATAGTCACATTTATATCATCTAAAATTGTTTGTACTTGGATACTACTTAAACATCTAACTAAAAAATCTTTTTGGTTATAAAAAGGAATTATAACATCAACTCTTTGATTGTCCATCCTTTAATTCTTTCTCCTTAGATTCAATTAACTCTGCTTCTGCGGATTCAATAATCTCTGCAATATTGTCAACTTCAAAGAAATAACCAACCGAATCAAAAGCTTTCTAACGGACCATGCAAAAAGTAGCTGGATTTTGACCAAGAATAGATTCTAATTGTTGTGAATTAAATCCAGTATAAATCATAATTTTTTTAACGCAATCAAGCATTATTCTACGGTATTCTTTTGCATCTCCACGTCCGAGTTGGTAAAATCCTTGAACATAAAAATAAACGAACAAAAAAGAACTTAAACCTTGAGATAAAATTTCCTCTAAAGATAATTCATTATGCAATTTATCAAGAGGCCCTAATGCACTCGTAACATAATCTTGAAAATGATTACAAAATAAATCTAAACCTGTTTCACGTCTATGAGATAGAGATTCTGGACGATTAACCCAGTTATAAATTATTAAATCGCAATTCAAAGTGGGTGCGCCGAGATGCTCTGTCATTAAACGAGTCAAAATTGAAAAATAAATATCTTCATGGGTCTCAAGTCCTTTACAAAAAGTTAAATCATGTTCTTTTAAAAAACTTCTTCTAAAAAATTTCCCATGAACCCAATTCATTCCTTTTTCAAGAGAATAAGGGATTATTTCGCCAGATTGAGTTACCTCTTGAAATCTAGTTTGAATTATATTGCGGCTGGGATTATTACGAATGATTGTTCTAACTCTATTAAAAGTATTAGGCACAAAGGAATCATCATGGTCACAAAAGATAATCCAATCACCATCGGCATTGTCAATACCAAATTGACGAGCCATACCAGTTCCAAGATTTTTTTCTGTTTTTACTTTTTTAATATGGAGTGTTTCTTCATAAGGCTTTATTACTTCATCAAATGACTCTGTTGAACAATCATCTACGAGTACAACTTGAATTTTATCGCCCAAATGCTAATTCACAATTGATTCAAGTGTCGCTGCGATATATGGAGAGCTATTAAAACAAGGGATTACTATTGAAAATTGATACATAAAAAATACCTCTTATGAGTATAATTATACTATTTCTAATATAATTATATCATAAGAGGTAAATATTGTCAATTATTTATGGATATAAACAACTTTATTAAAATCAGGAGAGTAAGAAAGGTACATATAAGGGAAAAAAGAAGTATCTATTTCTTTAATGAGAGAAATTTCATTTAGATGAGTAAAAGATTGAGAAACCTTAAAATGTTCAATCTTTTTGTGCAACAAATCACAATGCCATTTGTTTACATCATGCTGAACTCGTTGAGTATAATCTTTTAAGTCAAATCGAGCATAACGAATAGACCCCTGCCAATCATTTTTGACATTAGTTTTATCTACACTCTTAATTCCAAGCTCATACGACTCATGTACTTCATTTTTTAATGCACCCGCGCCATGCCGCGTAAAATAACTACGCGAAACATAACACACTTCAACATCAAATACTCCATCTAATTCTCTTAATTGTTCAATTACCCAATCAGAGCCGGTATGAGACGGAGTAAGATGCGGAAAGTCTTTTTTATTATCCATATCGAGAGCAAGCCCCTGCCCACCCTCAAAAATTAAAGTATCATAATAATCTGAAATTTCATTCAAAGAACTAAAATAAACAGACTTTTTAAAATCCATTAAGTCTTTTACAAAATTAGCAAGAGTAATCTCACTGAAGAAGTTTTCACGCCACTCCATCGTAAAAATAATATCCGTTTCTTTCATCCGCTTTTCGGCAAAATACTTATCTCGGATAAACTTAATCTTACTATAAAGTTCACCAAAAGACATAAAAAGTTCTTTACAAGTAAAATGAAATCCTTTATTTACTCGATTAAAAGTCTCAAAAATCCCGCAGCCACACGAACCATGACGACTTTTCCCTCTTGATTGCTCAAGAGCCTGATTAAATAAAATATCATAAGGGGTTGTAATTTCACAATTCCAATCAACCCAAGTTCGCCCATGATTCACATGGAGCTTCTCTAATTCCTTTTTCTCAGAAAGAAAAATAAAAGGATTAACCATGAAATGATGATTGTAAAAGGTATCCGCATCTTGATATGACGCCGCGCCAAAAGCATGAAAAACATGACGAAAATTTCCATTTTCTACAGTATGCCCACGCTGTGCGCCACCATTAAAAAGAATATTCAGACATTTCTTATGTTTCTTATCAGCTTGGCGCGCAAAGTAATTGGTCATTAACCCTTTACCTTCGTCACCATAATTTGCGCCAATAACTACCTTTACTTCTTTCACGATTAATCCTTTCTTTAATTACCAGTTAGTCCAAGCGGTATCTTCAGTAGTCGGCTCTGCACTTTCAAGAGTCTCAAAGCCGTTATAATGACCCTCGACAATAGCCGTGATCAAATTCGGAAGCTGCTCAAGAGTAGCTACCTTATAATGACCAGTGGGGAGAATCTTCTCAAAAGACTCGTCAATTCTCTTCGCACGATAATCATAGCTGCTAGATGGATCATCAATAGAAATATGGAAAATATCATATTTCTCCGCAGTCTCATCGTACAGCTCTTTGGTCTTGACGTCAGCTTGGAGACTATCGCCAGTTGCTTTCTTGAGTCCGTAGGCTTCAAGAATAGGGTTAAGCGGCTCGTCGCCTAAAGTAATAATCAAACCCTTTTTACCTTTTGCCCAACAATCCAACTTACAGTGACGGCTACCCATGTACCATGCAGCGGTATAACTCTCGTAGCCATTGCCGCCACCGCCACCTTCAAAATAAATCTTCTCCATCTGTTGCGCAATACGGACATCACTTTCAAACTGAGTCAACTGGATAGGAACGCGATCACATTCAACGTCACCAATACCCATAAACATAAACTGAACATCTTTGGTTTTCTTTACAACTTCGGTCATAATATCGCTCAGTTTCTGTGCACAGCGAGCAGAAGCGCTACCCATAGAGCCAGTTACATCAAGACCGATAATAACCGGCAGACTATTAGGATGCTCTTCAGAATCGCAAGCCTCACGCATTACGTTCATTGGAGAAAGTGCCTGATTAAGGCTTCTCTGTTCATAAATATCGTATACAGAAGCGCTATTGAGTGCATCCATACTGCACGTTTTAGTAGTAGAACGATATGCAGTATAACTCTGCGCGGTCCAAGAACCTCCACCCATAAATATACCTCTTTCTTTAATTAAACAGTAGTAGTAGTATTTTCGTTATTAGCAGTTGCTGCTTCGGCAGGAACGGCAGTCTGAACAGGAGTAGTCATTACTGCCGGAGTAGTAGTGATAGGGGCAATGGGATTCATAGCATTCATCAACCCAGCAAAAGGATTATTATTACCCATCATTGACATCGCCATAAAAGCCATCATCTTGTTGTCTCCAGAGCCAGACCCCTTCAGCATCTCAGACATCATCATAATCTGCATAATATTCTTCGGGTCAACACTGGTACCATTCGCACCACCAAACATAGACACAATCTTGGAATAGAAATAAGTATTACCAAGGAAGACCAGATGCTCAGGCACGATAGTCACAATAGTCGAATCTTCATAACGGAAAGCAGTAATCTGATTATTTTCAACTTTGATAACCGCAGCGGGCTTATTATTTACAAGAATAATATCACCCTTGAATAGAGTATTGGTCGGGATGCAGAAGAACATCTCGTCACCAACATCGAGCACAAAATCAGAGCAATTGACAAGATTGCCAGTCGCAACATCGTAAGTCTTATAACCATTAGAAGTCTTGACTGCAATGCCACCAGTCAAACTAAGGCGACACCAACCAGCCGGAACCTTTCGGAACATTTTATTAAAACTATCGAACATAGAATTTACTCCTTTTCATATTTTCTATAATTATTATAGCATACTTACCATATTTTGTCAAATATCTTCTTTACGACATCCTCGCTCCCAAAATTCTTTGCTTGGAGCCATCCAATCAATTTCATTATGAGGAACAATAATTATAGCATTACTACCATTCAATCTAAAATAAAATCTATCATTTGCGATATTTTCTAATTTGCCACAAAATTGTCGTTTAATTGTAGTCTTAGGCATAAAGAAATCATTCTTCAGGCAGACAATATATTCTACTTTTTTGATTTTCATACTATCTCCTCTCAGTTTCTATAATAATTATAGCATAAGAATTAAAAATTGTCAATAAAAAAGAGCATAGATTTCTCTATGCTCTAAAACTTATTCTAAATTTTCGTCTTTATAATCTGGAAAATCTTCAACTACTTCTTGAGTTTCTTCAAATATCTCTGGAATAATCGTGACTAAAAATGGATTTTTACTAGAAAGACGAACACCATTTGGATAAGTTGTCTCAACTTCAGTTTGGTAAGTTCCCATTCCAGCAATATCTTTTTTAAATAAAACGCATTGAGCTTGTCCATTTTCAGCATCTACAATTTTAGCTTCTTTCCAAAACTCCGTTCCTTCCGAAGGATTTGCAAATTTAATTCTAATTTTTGAATTAGTTATATCTGAAACTTGTTTATCTTTAGATATAGTGAATAATAATTTAATACCATTATCATTCTATTGGAGCGTTATTTTTTGTGCCATTTAAATCACTCCTAACTTTTTATCCAAGAATTATAAGTATGACGATCAAGGAATTGCAATCCATAAAATTCAAAAGTAGAAGCAGCCGCGGAATTAATGCGAATTGAGTGCCAACCTTTTGATACTATATCAATTACAGGAGCAGTATAATCCCTAATTTGGAATTTTGAATAATAGCCTTTGTTGCTCAAATTTCTCCATTCAATAGAACAAGTAGACGGAACACTAATCCCATTGGTCGCATGCTCATCTCCATCATCTACAATCAAGCTTTCTTCATTATTCCATTCAAATGTATTCTACGGGCAACCTTGAGTTGCACCAAAGTCAAGCGCTAAATTAACCTTAAATTTACCTTGCTTTTCAGCATCGGTATAAATGGTGGAGGCATTTGCATATAAATAAGGGACTGCAACCATTCCATCTTGAGGACAATAAAAACTATAATAAATAGCTCCATCGTCTTGCTAATTGTTTGCATTAGTATGGCGCTTAGTTAGCTCAACAATTTGATTTGCATAAATGTCAGCATAAGTAGTCCCTAAACTAATATCTTTTGCAAAACTAAAGCTATATTTGCTATCACCTTTAACTGTTGATGGAATTGAATTAGGATTATCCATCCAATAAGTAGTTCCAGCCGCGAGATTTTGAGTATTATTGTAGCAAAGAGAATAAACTTTCTCATACATTGCCCAATAAGCATCACCGTAAACTTTAGTCTCAATCATCTTCTCGGAATCCCAAGAGTCTATTGCTGCATTAGCTATATCAGTAGCATAAGCTGTTGCAATAGGAGATGCAATCTTCGCTACTGCACTATTAATATCTGAGCGCGCTTTCAAATCAGCTTGACGCCATAAGACGTTATAATAAGGGAAATTGTCCAAATTAAACTCAATCTTTTGTCCATCTGGAGTATTGTATACTAATTGCCCGTCAATAACTTTCGCGGTCTCATTATTGCTTAATGGATAATTCATGTAAACAGTCAAACCCATATTTTCACGACTTGGCTCAGTTGCATAAAGGTCTGGACTGTTTAATAGAGTAGGCATCGTTGGAGAATGCTTTGAATAATCAATAACAGCATTACCGCGCACATTAATATTGTCTTGTTGAACACGAGTGGATAAGAACAAGCCATCTTCAACAACTAATGGACGTCCTAGGTATCCAGCAATAAACAATGATGCCATCTCTTTGCCAACTGTATTATTACCGTCATTAGTCATATGAGTAAAATCAATACATTGATTACCATTAAAATTACGGTTAAAGTCGCTTCCATCAATGACTGGAATACCATACAACTTGCCAATCTCTTGAAGAACTTCTGCATAAGCCATGACTTGCTGGCGCTTATCAAAATCATAAGAAGCAGCTTGAGTTTGAAGAACCGGTGTAATAATTACGCAAGGAGTTCCATTATCAAGCTCACGCTCAATTAAAGCAGTATAATATTTAAAAAACTCGTCAACATGACCTTTATATGCACTATTAACAAAATCTGCACTTGCATCATTGATACCAAGATTGCACATCCAAATATCCGCGCCAGAAGCGCCCCAACGGTTATATGCACAATAAGCATCATCACCAGTATAAATTTGGCTTACAAGCTCAAACTTATCAAATTCTTGCCCGTCTTTAATACCCTTACCAAAGACTTCGTTGAGCGCTTCAATCATTACTTCTGGCGGACGTACTTTAGATTGACGAGTACTACCGCCCTTTTTTAAAACACGATCAAAAGCAGAAGCAGTTCCCTTTCGATTATCTTTGTACATACCATCTGGATAAGTAAAAGTGGTAGGAACAGCAATTACAGTTGATGCATCTAATTTTTCATTTACATTACCAGTATAATAATTTGTTGCATTACTGTTGTCATTAACACCCGTTGATTTTAAAGTATTATAACCAAACCAAACAGAATCTCCGCACATTGCAATCTTAAAATGAGTATCCGCAAGAGTATCCCAGCAATATTGTGTAAAAGTACGAAGTTTATACTGCTTCTAGCCCATTAAGTAAATTTGCTTCTGATGGTAAGAATCATATTTACTTAACTTTTCAATTTGATTCTCAAAATTATTAAAATTATCTTGATTATATTCCGGACCGTTATCAATCCATTCTGTCTTTTTATACTCTGGTATTAGCACTATTTATCTCCTCCTTTATATCGGTACTAGATATATTTTCGGTGCGAGGTAAATAAATTACGCTACAATAGTCACGAAGCGATTCAAACTTACCTTTCCAATCGTCTCCCATGACAAAAATATCTACTTGATTATTCATTATGTCGCGCTTTTTCTGCCACCAGTTATTTTCTGGAATGATTAAATCAACGCAATCAAGAGTAGATAGTAATTCTTTCCTCTAACTAAAGGTAAAGTAAGATTCTTTTCCTTTATCTCTATTAAATTTATCTGTTGATAAACCTACAATTAATCTATCTCCCATACTCCGCGCGCGAAGAAGAAGATTTAAATGCCCTTGATGAAGTAAATCAAAAGTACCATAAGTTAAGACAGTTTTCAAAATAAAGAGTCAAACTCCTTTTTTGTTTCTTCATTGTATTTATATGGGTCAAATTCAACAACAGGTTTGTCCCAAGAATGAATCGAATCTTCAAGTGCAGCTCTAATAGCGTATTCATCTGCTCCATGGATTAAAATATCTGCTATATCCGTTACTCCCTTATCTGCACCAAAGTCTGTAACAATAGTTTTTCTGCCAAGTACTTTCGCTTCAATTACAGAAAGTCCTTGTCCCTCATAGACAGATGGAAGAATATTATAATTCGCATTCCTCATATTAGCAAATGGATTTTTATTATATGGAATTAAATGAATAAAATCACAATCTTTTATTTCTTTAAGAATCTTATCTTTTAATTCTCCATCACCCATAATATAAAGTTGAGTCTTATTATATTTTACATGAAAATCTTTAAAAGCCTTAATCAAATTAAGTTGATTCTTTGCGGGAGAAAGACGTGCAACATTCAAATAAACTGCTTCTGTTGAAAAAGAATGTGGCTCAAAATTTGCGTATTTAGAATTTAATTTTTCAAATAGATCATAAGGTTGAACAATAAAATTATGAACTAATACCATCTTAGATCCATAAAAAGGAAAATCTTTTTTATTAGCTTCTAAGCATTGCTCACTAACAGAAACTATTTTATCATACATGGAGTAAGCGGAATAAACTGCATTAAGAGAATCTTTTAAAGGATATTTACCATCAATTTCTCTCATTTGATCTAATTTCATTATATTATGTTGCCAAATAATTTTTTGAGTAATGGGAAGATTTTTAATCCCATAGGCAAAAAAATAAGCATAAAAAGGACTATAACCAGTAAAATTGATTACCGCATCAAAATGAGTGTCGCCAAAACAACGTCTCCATTCTCTGCGGTAAAGCTCACGAGGAAACATTTTATCTAATTCAAAAGAATCTATTCCTTTTTTAAGACAGATTTCATTCGCACAACGCTCAAGTAATGTTTGATTATATGTCCCCGCGCGGACAAGTAAACGGACATTAGGATTAATTTCATTTATTTTATCCAAATAATCTGAATTATCTTTCTTCAAAAGGATAAGCGAAACATCGTATTTATTGTAATCAATTCTATTGAATAAAGAAAGAATAGAAGATGTAACTCCGTTTGGCTTAAAATCTCCGGCGTAAAACAGCAAGCGTTTTTTACTGTCTGTTTCTAATGTACTAAAATCTATTTCACTTAAAAGCTTTATTAAAAATTCATGAATATTTATATCTTTATTAGTCCAGACATTACCCCCTTGTTCCCAAACTTGCTTTTGAACTTTCTCCCAATAATCATCAAGATTGCTTAAATAAGTTCTAAAAGTTTCTATATTCTTCGCGGGCGCACAAGGAAAATCTTGGTATAGTCCTTGTCTTTGGTTATATTCTTCATAATCAGGCGCATAAAAGATGACTGGATTATCACCATAATTTATCCAATCATAAAAAACACTTGAATAATCTGTCACCAGTAAATCACAAATTGGAAATAAAGTATTTATGTCAATAGAAGATGGGATATATCTTGCTCTATTTTCATAATCTACATGGTGCGCTTTAACTAAAACACGATAGCCGTAATTTCCTAATTCTCGAATAATTTCAGTATCAATAGAATACTTCCCATCGCGCCAAGTGGGAGCATACAAAGCGATTGGTTTTCTTTCTTTTGATAAATCTGCTATTCCTATCATCCCAAGTTGTTTAAAAATTTGTCTTTTAGGAATAATCAATTCTTTTCTAAAATCTTTTGTACGGATTATCTTACTATTACACAATCCATTAAGTCTCGCCGCGCCCAAATACATTCTTTCTATTGAATCATCACTAGCAAGTAAATAATCAGCACTTAAAAAATTCCGCATAACATTTCCAGTATTCATTTTATTATTAGGAATATCAAAAAATAGTTTTTTACGCGGGATGCCATGCCAAGTATTTACATAAATTTGTCCTGGTTTCTTTGTCCAATAAGTAGGAAAAGTATTATTATTAATTAAATAGCGTGCTATTGAAATATATTTAAGGTAATCATCTGAACCATATAAAATAAATCTTACATTTGGTTTATCTGCGTATTCCAATAGCCTAAAATTATTATTTTCAAAATTATTAATTACCCAAACATGAATATAATCATCAAATTTTTTATTACGCAAAAATTCCAGAAAAATTGCGTAAGGACTATCAATCATACCCGCGCCCGCAAATGACTCATATAAAATAACGTTGTCCTTAATTGGCATATTGTAATAATCAATATACTTTTCTAAGAACAACGCCTGTTTATTATTATGAGATTTCCTGGCGCTTTCAATGATATTCAAAATTTCATCATTCAAGCGCGTCACACCCTAACTTTTTATAAATTTCCTCAGCAGTCATTAATGTATTCTTAGACGAATCAGATTGAATTTGAATGTCTTTCTCGTCTAATTCATAAGCATCTGCCATATTAGTACTCCACTTCTATCTTATACTCAGATGTGTAAAAAACGTTAATATTATAAATTTTATCTATTGAATTAACCATATTCAGTTCTGGTTGGATACCTATTTCAAGAGGAGCGTTAATTAAATAAGTTTCCGAAGAACCAGAATCATTAATTCCAATTAAACGAATATAATAATTTTGATTCTGTAAAGGAATAATAACATTACCCCTGTTCCAAGCGTAAGTATTATATAAGGTATAATTCTCCGATTCGAGAGATTTGATATATACTTGAACACGTGGAACTCTTGAGCCAGTCCAACTAACTTTTAATTGAGTTGGACTAACCAACTCAAAAGAAGCAATAATTTGGCTATAAATCTTTTCGTCAATCAGTAATTGATTTTTTCGCGCGGAAACAATATTCTCACTAACTATTAGACCTGGGAAAGCCCAAACTGTTTCTGAAATAGGTAAGAAGTTCGGTGCGCCAGATGGACGTTCACTAATTCTTAAAAAGACTTTATTGCCAATACTTTCTTGAGGAATAGAACTAATCTTTAATTTCTCTTGATAATAAATATCATCTTTCTTGACACGGCTAATTCTAAAAGGCAATTTAATAGGAAGCTAAATTCCTATTTTATATTCGTCTAAAGCAGTAGGTAATTTTATTGGAAGCTAAATTCCCATAATAATCACCTCAATCTTGATAAATTAGTGTAGCTGTGCTAGTATATTTTTGTCCATTTATACCAGAATCATCAATATGAGTTTTGATATAAATTGGAGCTTTCACATTGTCATAGCTAATAATAAAATCAGACAAACGATAAGATAAAGAACCTTTTTGTAAGTTGACATCAAAATAAGTTTTTCCACCAGTAGTGTAAGTCTTATCGAGGTCTTCAAGAACTTTTACCTTTTCATTTGTGCGGCTAGTACTTGTTTTATTTGAGTTCCATGCAAATTTATATAAATCAATTTGTTCATTGTCTTTATAAAATTCAAAACAAGGAATCCCATCTTCATTATTATAAAGATGGATTCTAAAATCTGTTAAAAGAGGATAATAGTCAAGCCAAGTTGAGCCAGTATCTGCGATAATTGTGCCGTAACTTCTATCTGACTATCCAGCAATGCCTTTTCCGCCAACTGTAATTTTTAATTGAAATTTATTTTCATATTTAGGGCTAGTGAAAAATTCAATTAAATATCCAGTATTATCATTATCTTTTGGATTGCCCATACCATTTATACGGGCCGCAAAGATGGCCATTGAAACATTTCGCTAATTTGATGGTAGGCTATTAAATGTTTCTTTATTATAAGTATAGCCCATTTTGAAAGAAAAGTCAATATTTTTTGCGTTCTCAAGAGCAAGTTGACTTCTTCCATAAGATTGAGAAGTAGAATCGCCTTGGTAATAAGTTAAAATAGGAGGAGTAAAATCTTGTTTTGCACTCCCAAGCAAATATTTAAAAATGCTTGAACTTGTGTCTTTAAAAGAATCAGCAGTAGTATCTTGACCAGTAGCAAATTTCCCTGCTTCTACAACTCCCAAATCAAGAGTTGAAGAATAAGTTCTGCCGTCTAAGCTGAAAGTCTGCCAATTTGAAGCCAATACAGAATCTGCATTTGCACTATCTTCCGCTGTTGAAGTAATGCTTACATTTCGCGCAGCTTCATCACCGTCATTTTTAACATAAATGGTTGAAATATGATCATAACCTCTGCGGACTTTTCCTAAATCTAATCCAATAGTAGTATCTAAAAGTTTAGAAGCCGCATCATAAAACTATAATTTTACACTCATTTATTAATCCTCCGAACCATAATCTATATCAAGAAGAAAATATTGAGTACCAGATAACTTAGTATCTGATGGAATTTGGCTTCTTAGATATATAATACCTAAATCATTTTTAGTTATCATTTTAATATTATCAATAACCATATTAGACATATTGGCAGAAATCGGCTCATAACCAATAATTTTTGGGATAGATTCTACCGCAGAATAACAAGATTTACGCTTATCTTCCTCTAAAACATAGACAAATGACGGGTCTTTAGTTGTGTCTGTTGTATCCAACCAAATTTTAAAGACTGGAATACCGTCTTTATCTTCAAGAGAAAAGGTAATCTTTGTGCCATTTACAGAGTTTCCTAAATCGAAATCTTCAAGAGGAGTCCACCATGCTTTATTTTTCTTTGGATCACCATACCAAATCTATAAAGCATATTGATGCCCAAGCTAATAAATTGTATCTTTAAAATCTTCTCTTATTCCAGAAATTGTAACAATATAATTGTCTCTAAAAATCCATCCGATAAAAGAATTTTTTAGGCAACTCATTGTTGCAGAAATAGTAAAATCTTTTGCTTTTCCCAAAATATTTTCAGACGGCGTTAAAATTGCAGTTGTGTCAGTATTTTCTGGCAGATTAGAAAATCGAGAATCTACCCCATAAAAATATAAAGATTTTGAATAAGCGTACCAAGGATCAATTGATGCAGAATTGTGCCATGTTTCCCAATCGTCGCCTGCTATTGGTTGTGCAGATTGATAATCATAAGTATCGAAATCTTCGACGTAAATATTTTTACCAATTGCAAATTCTCCTGGCGCAATATTTTCAAGAGAAAGAGTTTTATCATAATCATAATCTTTACTAAAAGATAATCCTTTCCAATCTAAAATTGAAGTATTATTATTATATACTTCAAAAGAAACAGTAGGATTTACAGCTGTTTTTGTTCCAGAATTATAAATTCTTAATGCTCCTATTCCAGAAGCCCCTTTAAAAATATCTCCCAAGCTATAAGTTCCATCTAGCGCGGTCGATATTTTGGTTGTTTCATCATAATTATAAAAATCTAATTGAGCCGCCATTATATCACCGCCTTTTTATAGAGTTTCTATTGGACGCCCAAGTACAATAATTTGACCAGTAGTCGCATTGTCTTTTGCAGCTACTTTAAATTTTATTTCTAAGAAATTACCCGGCGCAAGCGTTTCGGCAATAAATCCTTTCTCTTGTGCATTTTGAATAAGTTTTATATCCAAATTATCATTAGAATTTGGATATATGTAACAAAGTTCATTGAGCGCGCCCTTATTATAAAGGTATCTTGTTGCAACTTTCTCTTTATTTAATTGGACAAGATTAAAAGGAATTTTATATATAAACTTATTAGTCGTTACATCTAATTGTCCTTTAAGTGGTTCTATTGAAGCATCTGGTTTTAAATAAAGATTAAATCCTTCTACTGAAGCATCAAATAGAACATCAATATTTAGACAATAGCCCATAATACGATAACCATTTGAATTTAAATGGATACCATCACCAGATTTTTTAATTGTCCCATCTGGATTTAATTCCGCGCCAGATGAATATTTATCATTCATTCGATAATTTGTTGGATCATTTGGATCTTCTCGCAAATATTCTCCATTTTCTTGAGCATTAAAAAAGTCTACCATATAAACGCTATCAAGAGATGCTACATAATTTTGAAGCCAATCATTAAAAGCGTCAAATGCTTTTCTCATGTCCGCGCTTAAACCATTTCGAGGTAAAAGATTTCCTACTACTGGAACAACTCCATTATTAAGCGCTAAAACAATCATTGCTTTTACTGCTGGAACCAATCCATAATAAGTTGTCCGCATACCGTTTTTCTCAAGCACAATTGGAGTTTCTGTAAAAATCCATTCGTCCATTGTCGCACCTGGATCGATGCCAGAAACAGCTGTCGCGCCATTAAATAAAGAGAGATCATTAGTTCCACATTGAATAATTGTATAATCTGGATGCAAAGATAGAATTTCTTTTTCAAAGCGGTTTTTTACTTGATAACCAACTTCTTCTCCTGTGCCATAATTATAAACATTATAATTCTTACCAAGTCTATAACTAAGCCAGTACTAATATTGAGAAGTCACATCCTCAGAAGTATTGTCATTGGCATAACTTACTCCATTACAGCAGTAAGTGCCTTTATGATCTTCCGCACGAAATGCTGCATGTCCAGCAGTAATAGAATCTCCAATAGTACCAATAACAGCTAAACGAGTAATAGTTTTTAAATTAAAAGAAGAAGAATAAGATTGATTCTCACAATCATAATCAAGAATTAATTGAATATCATTTCTCTCTCCTACTGACGAACCTCGAATTGGAGAAGTTGAATAATAACAATGATGGTATTTATCATCTTGAATTGCAAAAAGAGAAAATACTTCTCCTTTTAAATGTGAGACTGCATTACTACGTTTGACTGTTACAAGAAAATTAACTCCATTTTCTTGTTTGTCTTGAATAACAAAATTTTCTACGCCATCAGTAAATTCGTCGCCCACCGCGCAATCAAATATGTCAGCAATTAAAAACTAAGTTTGTTCATCGTCAATATCTTCTAATAAAACAATAGGATCAATATTGCTATTGAGAATACCAGAAGACATAATAATTTTATTACCTAATGAATCAAGAGAATAAAGTTGAGTATAATCCGTAACAACAGTTGCTTTTGTTGATGAATTATGAGCTGTAGGAACTGTCGAATGGTATCCTCTTGATATAGTTAATCTCTTAGTTGAATAATTAACTGATTCAACTAAAATTTCTTCATCATCAATTTTTAAAATACTTCCTGGCGCAATTCCATTGATATTTGTTAAATCTAAATAAGCCTAAGAAGCATTAATGGCATATTGAAGAAAATAAGTTTTACCTCGTAATGAAAGTTCTATTAAAGTATATCTTTTATTATCATCTGCTTTTAAATAAATAGTATTATGTTTTGTTTGATAAGTAACTATATTATGGTAAGTTGAAAAACCCTCATTAGAAGCATCTAATAAAGAGCCATCATAGCTCTCAGAATACAATCTAATAGCCATAATAATCTCCTTAAATAATCTTCATATTAACCATGCCGATATTTAAATCATCGTCGTAATTTTCAAGAGCGTAGCCAATTATTTGATCGCCATATTCTGCACGTTTACCCACTCCTGGTACTGCACTGATAGTTATTTTATCGCCTTTTTCTATTGGCGCTAAAACTTTAACTTTTACTCGTCCTGCAAGTCCCACAGGAATATATTTGTTAATATTATATTCAACAAAACTTCTTCCTTCTGGTGGATTTTCGCCACCAATTAAATGACTAAATTGATTAGAATGAACGCCAATCAATAATTTATCACCAGCTGACGCACGCTTATAGGCTTCTTTTTCAGAATCCATGTCAAGAGAAATAATATCACCCGGTTCTGTATATCCACTGCGCGGGAAAAATTCAGCATAGTCATTAAAAACTGAACCAAAAACTTGAGAACCAGTAATAGAACCATCTGCTCTAATATTGTTTTTAACATATAACGAATTAGACTATAATTCATTATTAACAGTAAGTTTTTTATTTGAAGTTACATCATTGTTGAAAACTGTTTGTGCGGAAATATTTAATGTTCCACTAGTAATATTAGTTGTTGAACCACCTAAATTCTAAGTACCATTTAAATTAGTAGTGCCTGTTGAATCAATGGTGTCTGAATAGGATACTGAGCCAATGAATTTCGCGGGTCCACTAACATTTAAACCGTTGGAAATAGTAACTGGATTAGTAGTAAAAGAAGTTTTTCCTGAAAAGGTATTTGTTCCAGAAGAATTAATTCCGCCAGCAATGTTCAAGATAGAGCCTGGAGCTGTTTCTAAAGTCCCAGAAAGTTCATTTTCTCCTTTTAGAGAAACATTACCAGAGAAAGTCGAATTTCCAGTGAAAGTATTTTCTTTTGAAAAAGTTGTTGGGCAAGAAAATATTACATTATTGGTAAATTCCATTTGGGTGTCATAGACAATGGTCGTTGTTGAAGCTGTACCACTTGCTGACATTCCAGATAGATAATTAATTGTATCATATAACTCTTGAACTGGCTAACCGCCAGCTCTACTAGGGTCAAGATAGTATTTATTAGCCATCTATTTTATCCCTCCATTTTTTATCTAAGACTAAAGTAAAAAAGTACTAAATATTATATAATAAAAAAATAGGGAGAGACAATTAGTCTCTCCCATTAAATTACTTATCTAGCTTTTCGAGAATTGTACTCAAAAAATCATCAGTCTTTTTTACTGCGGTTTTAGTTGCATCTTTTGCTGCGGGAACAACTTTAGTAGAAAAAATCTTAGCAAGCTCTTTCTTGAGATCCTCTTTACTTACCTTTTTGCCATTAAGATAAAAAGTATACTCCTTATCTTTATCACAACAGTCTTTAAGGATTTCCTCAAGACGCTCTCTTGCGTCCTTTACATGAGGAGTGCCGAAAAAATCATCGAAGAAATCTTCATCTTCGTCAAAATCCTCTTCATCAAGCCCTTCATCACAGCTGCAATCGCAGTCACAGTCACAGTCACACTTGTCATCACAGGTATCTTCGCAAGTGCTAAAATTAAGCTCTCCATCACGGAAATCATCAAGCAATTCATCCATAATGTCCGCGCCATAGGCTTCATTGAAGATTTCAATTTCCTCAATGAACTCACGCAGATGGAGAATCAAAGAGTCCTTGTCCATCTTACGGCTTTCATCATAATCTTTCTTTTCAGGACAAGTTGCTTCATGTGCTTTGCACTCGGCTTCAGTCTCAAAAAGCTCATCGCAATAATCGCAGCAATAAAATTTCTTCATATTAAATATACTCCTTTTAAGTATGTGTTTTTCTTAACTTTCTATAAATATTATAGCATGAGATTGAGAAAAAGTCAATGAATTTAACCAGAAAAAGTTCTCCAAAAAGTTGTCCATTTAATGTTAAATTCTTGAGCTTTAGTCTTTGACATAATATAATCTCTAACTTTTATAGGGTCACTTTGAGTAAAAGTAAAATTATTATGAGATTTTTGAGAACCTAAATTATTACTATTTATAAAATTTAAATAACCTTGAGAATAAACTCTTTGATTTTCTAAAGAAGTCGCTAATTCAGACTCATCAAAAGTCTTAGCAAAAGTAATGTTAGTTGACATTGCTTTTGTTTCATTATCATTGATAAAATCATATAAAGCAGAAAAAAAAGCTGAAGCAGTTATATATTTACCGTTTATCAAAAATAAATTAACAACGGTAGAAGCTCCAATATCTAAACCTGCAACTTTTATATTTTTACCAGTTTTGCTAGAATCAAAACCTAAAGTGTTTCCAATTTCTTCCATTCCAACAAAAGAAATTGCTGCTTTATAAGCCTAAATAGCTTGATCTTTATTATTTTCAGAAATGCCACCTTGCGCGGCATTTATCAAAAGATAAGCCAAATCTATAAAATTATCCTCTGTTAGCATTCCAGTTTCACTAAAAACAGGACTACTATAAATTCTATTTAATGCAGAGCCTAAAGTACCACCGCTATAAATATGAGTTAAATATCTGTCTGTATGCCGTTTTTCTTCATTTTCTAAACGCGCAAAACCTTGATTCATTTTAGCACTAATATTTACCTAATATTTAGAAGAAAATTTACTTGTATCATTAAAATCAAAATTAATTTTTAAATCCGTCTAACCAACGTTATATTCATCTGCTCTCACTAATTTGCCAAAAGATAGATCCATTTTAGAATATTTTCTTGAATCATTACCTGTATGAGTTAATGTAACTCCAACACCTAATTGTCCATAAATCTATGGTAAATAAAATTCATTTAAAATATTAGCTAATATTTCTTGAAATTGACCATGCTTTTGAGTTAAATCTCCTTTGTCGGTTCGTTGCATCTCAAATTTAGCCTAATCTCCCTAGGCTATTAGAGCTTTAATCTAATCTGGTGTTTTTTTGCCTTTAGATATTTCTGACATAAAATAAATTAATAATTCATCTTCCAAACCACTTTCTTGAAATGCTTGTCCCATAGAGCCAAAATAATCTCCAACAACAGACCAAGTATTTCCCTTTTGAGTATAACCATAAGTTTTCCATTTACTTTTCATTCTCTCAAATGCTTCTTGATAAGTTACAGCTTTTGATGCCGCAGTCTAAAGACCCCAAGTATCTTGATGTAATTTTCTCCAAAAAGCGTCAGTTAAATCTTTTTCACCGCGCGAGTTCATAACAATATCTCCTGCAGTAAGTGTGCCAGCCATTGTATTAAAATAACGACTGTTAAAAAACTACATTAATTCTGCTTGAGAGGTTGCCCCACCTTTTTGAATAATACCCTAAATTTCAGAATAATTAGCATCGGCTTTTAAATATTCTTTAATTGTTTTTGTTAAGTTTGAATCATTATCTAAATGAGAACATAATTCTGTAACTAATCCGTATTCTGTCTATAAACTAATCTATTCCGCAGCTCGGATAGAATCTAATAAACGCTTTTTTAAAGTTTTAATTTTTGTTCCTGAATAAGATGTTTTTTCTGTTGTGCCATGTTCAAAAACAAAAAATAAATTTTCTTTTCTTGCTTTAGGTTTATATATTTTATAAAATCCACTATTATAAAATCGTCCATAATGATTAGATTTAGGCATTTAATCACCTCAAAATAAAAACGAGGGGTATTTTACCCCTCGTCAACTATTATAGAATATTCAATGGGTAAATTTTTAAAATAATCAGCTAAAGAATTATTTAATTCTTCTTTAGTAAAGTATTTAGAATTCATATGAATAATAACTAAATAATTAGAATCAAATTCTCTATTTATTTTAGTTACTACTGTAAAAGAATTAATACTTTCAAAATTTTCCAATAAATATTCCAGTTTTAAAAGAATTGCAAATTTCATAATAAAAATCCTCTTTAATAAATTTGCCTAAACCGGCATAACTTATTTTGAATTCTTATTATTTTTGTTTTTCTTTTGTTATTTTATTTTTTGGCTTATCTTTTCCGCGCAGTTCAGGCAAATGTCAATACCTTCAATAGAAAGAAGCTTCTCTTTATTCCCACATATCGCACATCGTCCCTGCTTAATAATATGCTTTGTTAAAATTAGCTTTCCTTCTTGTTCACATAATTCAATCTCGTCATTTGACTTCCAGCCTAAACTATTTCGTAATTCCATTGGGATTACAATGCGGCCTACACTATCAATTTTCTTTATTATCATTTACATCCTATTGAGGTGGATTCATCATATTAATGAAAGTGGCATAAGAATGAGTTTCAATCATTGGTCCTGTCCCACCCGCGGCTTTTTCTCGAATATCAAAATATGTTGCTGGATTTCTATATGTCCATTCAATTATCTAATCATTATTAGTATTCAAACGTTTTTCTGTATAATCAAGTAACTGTTTAAACTTCGTAAAATTATCACGTTTAAAATTCTAACTATTATAATAAAGGAAACCTTGTATATAAAAATAACCAAACAAAAGTAAAGTTAGTAGTTGATTCTGAACAAAACTTTCGTCATGATACTTTTCATCTAATTGTATGACTGGTTCAAGAATAGAATCAATATATTCTCCATAATATTCTTCCAAATAATTCAATCCAGTTTCAGTTGGTTTATGGCTTAAAGAATCGCCATAAGTATACCAATTATAAGTTGGTACGTCACATTGCAAATAAGGTAAATGACAGCAATTTAAAATACCTTTTACAAGAGTAGAAAAATAAATATCTTCATGAGAATATAAATCTTCACAAAAATGAATATTATATTTTAAAAGAAATTTCTCTCTATTATAAAACTTACCATGAATCCAATTATCTGCACTTGGAAGATATTGTGTAGTCTCTCCAGTTTTTGCATTAATAATATAAAATGGCGTATTTACCATTGTAGTAAGAGTCGGATTTTTTTCAATCTTATCTCTTACTGATTTAAAAGTATCTGAAATAAACTCATCATCTTGATCAATAAAAGTAATCCATTCTCCTGTTGCGTGCTCAATTCCACGCTACCGAGATGGACCCGGACCGCCATTAATTTCAGTTACATATTTTTTAATAAATAATTTATCTTTATATTTATCCAAGATTGGCTAAAAATCTTCAGTTGAACAATCGTCAATAACAATTACTTCAATATCATCAGAACAATTCTAATTAACTATCGACTACAAAAGATTATCAAGTCTATCATCTGGATTATAGCAAGGGATGCAAACTGTCCAAAAACGATTCATATATTCACCTAAATAAAAATGGTAACAGATTTTTTATTTTCTGTTACCATTATATCATATTAAGATTTAAAAGTCAAAGAATTAAGAAATGTCAATAACTAAACTCTCAATTAAAGTATCAATTGTAGTTTCGTCAAAAGTAAAACCATATTTTTCACAATAAGCTTTTACTTGTTTAATTACATAATCTTTCTTTGCTTTACCCTACTCTTCAATACCGTCGAAATAACCATTCTTTTGGAGCTGTTCAGCAGCTTCCATTGCAGCTTTAATATATTCTTTTACTCGGTCTTGTTGCTCTTGAGTCAATTTTGACTTTAGCCAAGGAATCAAATAAACTTTAATTACAAAAGTTCCCATAATAGTAAAAATTGCTGCAACTAATTGTAAAGCAGAAGTTAAAATAGGAGTAATATCAATCATATAAATCACCTTTAAGGTTCCTCTTGAATAGGAACATCAGATTCTAATAAATCAGTATCGTTTGAATCATCAACAGGAGCCGGATCAGTTAAATCAACTGCACCATTAGTAGAACTATTCTATCCCGCTTCTGCTGTTTTAATCCACGCATTAAAACCATTCTCCGCAGTCAATGCTGCAAAAATTCCAGCGTTAAATGAATAATCTGGTAATTGTCCTATGCGATAACATAAAACCATATAAGCAATAGCATAAATTACCGTACAAGTCATTGTAAAAATTATTATTTTTTTGCTGAAGCGCATTTTATCTTTTTTACTCATAATACACCTCATGTATGGCTTTTGATCGCAGCTGGGCCTACATAACCATAAACAGTTTTATACCATTGATCTTTAATTTCGGAATAATTAATACAAGTTGATTTTCCATTTTGCGGGCTAACAATCTATCCGACAATACCATATTCCATACCTGGTCCTTTACGTACATTCCAACGACCGTCCTTAAAAGTGATAGTCTTTTGAGGAGTGGGTGGTTGAATTGGAACGGTCGGTTTAGATGGTTCAGTTGAGCGAATTGCACTACGCTCTCCCTTACCAAAAGTATAAACAGAAGAATTTTTTGTTGTAAAATCACCATCTAGCCAAACTAAAGGATTAGTTCTTTTACCAGACAGACGAACTTCAAAATGCAAATGCTTGCCATTTGGCCCAGCAGGAATTACATGTCCGGTATAACCTGCATACCCAATCAACTGTCCTGCCGTAACTCTTTGTCCTTTTGAAACGACATAACTATCTAAATGAGCATAAAGAGTTTCAACGTTTTTGCCATTATACTTTTTATCGTGAAGAATCTTTACGCAATTGCCATAACTATTTGTATCGCCATTGGTTACTCTACCGTTCCAAGTATAAACAAAATTAATTACTCCTGCTCCAGCAGCATATACAGGTTGTCTAAAAGCTACTCTTAAATCAATAGCCTAATGCAATGAACCAGCAGAATAATACCAACCAGCAGTAATTACATGCTGTCCTTGCAGTGGCCAATCTAATACATAATCAGTAGAAGAAACAACCGGAGCTGTTGAAGTCGATGGAATAACAGAACTATTTTTCTTATAACCATTTAGTCCAGCTTTTTTAATTATACTTGGATAATCTTTGTAACAATAATCTAAATCTACATTAGTAGAAATACCATTAACTTTTCCTTTTGATGAATATTGCCACATTCCGTATGGAAGTTTGGCAGAACAATTTGTTCCATACTATGCGATCCACATATCATAAGAAGTTAATTGATTATAGTTTAAACGATTATTTAACCAGTCTGTGCTGCAATAAAGCGCAGCATAATATCCTTTTCCTTCAAGGATACCAAGTGCTGTTTTGACAAGTTCTGTTTTTTGAGCTTTTGTTAAAGCAACAATGTCTTTCTCATATTCTTGATCAAAATAAATAGGATATTCAAATTGTTTTCCTTCTATCGTTTTTAATAGCGCGGCCATTTCTTGATGAACTTCACTTACTGTTGAAGCATAAGAATACCAATAGACACCAACTGGAATATTATGTAACTTTGCTTGTTTATAGTTTGTTTCAAATTGCGCGTCAACTTGAGCTGGATAATAACTACCATAGCCCGCGCGAATAATTACAAACTATACGTTAGGGTCAGCTGCAAGCTAATCCCAATTAATAGTTCCCTGATGCTTTGAAACATCAATACCTTTATATTTTGGGGTCATAAATCCACCTCCATTTACTCTAAAATAAAAGTAAAAGGTTATTTAATAAGGTCCATTTTAACCCCAAATCCCGCCACCAGAATTAGTTTTTTTATCAATATAATTAATAATATCTGATAATGAACTACCACCAAGAGTAACTGCATCAATATTTCGCAAATCAGTTGGTGAAGCAAAATCAGTAGAATCTTTATATGCTGCCGTTCCTAGTCCATGAACTTTAACATTAGTTCCTGAATCTCGAATTGAAGTTGGACCAGCGATAGACCAATCAACTCGAAAACTTCCGTTAGTTGTACCTTCTGAAAATGTATAAGTAGTATCATTAAAAGACGCGCTTTGTGGGACATCTATATTTACTGAATGATTATTAACTAAATTTGCATTTGCTGCTTCATCTGCATATTTTGCAGTTGAAGCAATACTTTTTGGATAACCATTTTTATCACGACAATAAATTTGTCCATCTATTGTAGCAAAAATTTCGCCATATTTATTTTTATCAACGTTTCCTGGTGGTTTTGGAATTGTTGAATTAGGAACCTATCGTTTAATCTGCATATACCCTCACTTAGAAATTTTATCGGCAATAGTAGAAGCTACCCAAGATTCATCTTTAATCTTAGCTTTAAAACCTTCCGCTGTTACCCATCCTAAAATTCCTTGAATTAAATCTTTTGTTTTTCCATTGCGACCAATGTCCACATGGACTTCAACTTCAGCACGCACTCCATTTTCATGTAAATAAGAATTTAATTCTCTTGCAATTTCTAAACTCTTTTCAGTTTCAGTATAAATTTTAGTATTAACATCTTTAATTTTATTTAACCAATCAATATGATAAAAATAACGTCCACCATGACCTTTATCAATTAAACAAATTACTAATACCATTTTTGTTTTATAAGAATTTTGGCTATCTGTGCCAACAATAATGCTATAATTATGTTTTTTAGTAATTTGATTTTCTTTAATTTTATCAAGTAAAAATTGATAAATTTCACTTTTTGTCATTTGTCCATTGGTTGGATTAATAAATTTCATTTCTTCCATAAAATCACTCTTTTCAAATAAAAATCCGAATAAATATGGTATTTTAAAAATACAATTATATCATACCATATTTATTCGGATTTGTCAAATTATTTGTTGTCTATTAAATGATTCAAAATTTCGCTATTGACACCAAGTAAATCTTGCAATTTTTCTTTATCACCAGAAGTGATATAAGAAGTTAAATGAAAAATTTCTTTTAATATTAATTTAGTATCTTGTTCATTTGCTTCTATTGATGTGCGCAATGCAGTAATATCCTCTTTAATATTATGAATTGCAGTATCAGTTTTACTATTTTGCTCATCAATATATCTACGCAATCTTAATTCTAATTCATTTAAATCGCGCTTTGATGCTTTATTTTGTTCTTCCAACTGTATCACCTTATTTTTTAAATCTTCATAAGGTTGCTTCATTTGTTGGATGTACTTCCATGCGCCGCCGATAGTTGAGATAGCCGCAGCAACAGCAAGTAAAGCACCAATGACTATTCCAATAGTTTCCATCGGTAGCACGCTCCTTTGTTTTCTTCTAAATTAAAGTAAAACTTACATTATACTGTTATAAAGATTTGACAACCTTTATATTTTATGATATAATATAATAAAGAAAGTGAGGATAGAAATGAAATTAAAAAATATTTTTCTTCATTTTAAAAAGATTTGCGTTCATAAATATTGGGTTGGATACTATTGTTTTAAAGCTGGTTTATATTGGCAAGGTATTATTCACGATTTAAGTAAATTTTCTCCTATCGAATTTTGGGAAAGTGTTAAATATTATCAAGGCACTAGTTCACCTATTGATGTTAGCAAAAAAGTAAATGGTTATTCAAAAGCGTGGTTTCATCATCGTGGACGAAATCTTCATCATTATGAATATTGGCAAGACAATTTTGACAAAGGCGGTAATCCAGTCATGATGCCTCAAAAATACGCCTTTGAAATGTTTTGCGATTATATTGGTGCAGCAAGAGCTTATCAAGGAAAAGATTTTTCCTTTAAAAATGAGTTAGAATGGTGGAATAAAAAGAAAAGTAATGGTATTGCTATGCATCCACAAACTAAAGAATTTATTGATGAAATGATGCATGCTTGCGCAAGACATGGCGAAAAAGTCATTGATAAAAATTATATGAATGCTGTATTTAGCCATGCACTTATTAAAGTTGGTTTTTGTAATAAATAAAGGAGTTTAAATGGATAGTTTATTTAATATTGAGCCTGAGAAATATTGGGATTTTACTTCTAAATATACTGCTACCCAAAAGAAGAACGAGATTATTGCTCGTATTGCTTCTAATGAATATATTGGCTCAGAAAAAATTGATGGACATTATAATCGTACAGTCATTAATTTTGATGGTTCAATGCGTATGGAGAGTCGAACCAAAAGTACCGTTACTGGTGAATATTCCGATAAACAATTTCATGTTCCTCATATTGCGGAAACTTTAAAAACTCTTCCTTGGGGAACTATTCTTATTGGAGAATTATATATTCCCAACACCACTTCTCAAGAAGCGGGGAAAATTCTTGGCTGCAAAGCTGAAAAAGCTGTCCAGCGTCAAGAGAAAGATTTCCCTAAAATGAGATATTATATCCATGATTGTTGGTTCAATCGCGGTACCGATTTAATGAATATGCCTTATGAATTTCGTATTCAAAAGGTAAAAGAACTTTATGATGAATTCCTTAAAAATAATAAATATATTGATTGCGCGAATTGGCAAAGTGAGCCTACTAAAATCAATGAGCTAATGGAATCTGTTTTTGCTCATGACGGCGAAGGGATTGTCCTTGTTAAAAAAACTGCAACTGTTGCACCTGGCAAGCGCACAGCTTGGAAAACTATTAAAGTAAAACGAGAACTTGATCATCATATTGATTGTTTTTTTACTGGTCGCGCGAAAAAAGCAACTCGTCTTTATACTGGCAAGGAACTTGATTCTTGGAAATATTGGGAAGATACCAAAAATGATAAGCTTCTTCCGATTGGCGATTGGTGCAAAGAATATGATGCTGGACAAAGTATCGAGCCTGTTACTAAAAATTATTATATGGGAATTCCCGGTTCTCTTGAAATTGGTGTTATGAACAAAGGAGAAGTTCGTCCTATCGGATTTTTAAGCGGTCTTGAGGATGATGTAAAAGCAAATTATGCCGATTATGCGATGAAGCCCATTGAAGTAACTTGTATGATGTTTACTCCTGACGGCAATCTTCGTCATGCCAAACTTATTCGTATGCGTGATGATATTCCTGTCGAAGATTGTACTTTTGAGAAGTATATGGGCGAGCAACAGTAAAACCAAAGTCAGCTAATCTAATAGAGTAGATTAGCTGACTTTTTACTTTATATATGTACAAATTTATAAGGAGGTATCATATGTTTATAATTGATACCAACGTTTTAATTGATTATCCTGATATTGTCACGCATGAAAATATTGGAATTGCTTGGTCAGTTCTTGAGGAGCTTGATCGTATTAAAATTGCTCAAGGTGAACGCGCGAAAAAAGCACGAATTGTTTTAAGAATGTTGCGCGATTTACTTGAAAAAGACAAATTAACAGAGAAAGACGAAGAAAAGAAGTATCAAGAAAAGATAGAAGAAAGAGATACACAAATTCAATTTATTGATACTTCTAATTATAATAATCTTTCTGTTGATAATCAATTACTATACCTCTGTAAAGATAATAATTATATCTTAATTACGAATGATATTAATTTGCAAGTTAAATGTATAGCTTTACAAGTATAGTATGAATCTTATACTAAAAATAATGAAATTTATACGGGAATATTAAGATTATATACTCCTAAAGATAATAAATTAATTAATGAATTATATAGTAATGATTTTACTAATTTGACTTTATTTGAAAATTAGTATATAGTTATTATTGAGGATGATGATATAAAAGATGTTTTTGTTTATAAAAATCATCTAATTAAATCAATTAAAAGAAAATCTATTGAAATAAGTTATGATAATAAAATTTAGGCTAGAAATACTGAATAGGCTTGTTTAATAGACGCCCTTTATAGTAAAGCTAGTATAATTTATGCTGGTGGCAGTTTTGGAACAGGTAAAAGTTATCTTTTAACTTCTTATGCTTTGCAAGAGCTTCAAAAAGGAAATATAAATAAAATCGTTTATGTTCCTAACAATAGCCAAAACGAAAACTCTATGGAACTTGGAACAATGCCAGGTGAAATGTTCGATAAGATTTTGCCATACATTGGTACCTTATGTGATATAGTTAGCCAATAGGAAGTAATCCAAATGTATGAAAAGGGATAGCTTGAATTATTGCCTATCGCTATTGCTCGTGGACGTAGTTTTGATAATTCAATTATCCTAGTTAATGAAGCTCAAAACTTAACCGAAGAACACGTCAAACTTTTGATCGCACGTTGTGGACAAAATAGTAGAATTTTTTTTGATGGAGATATTAAGCAAGCTGATTCAAATATTTTTCGTCAAAAGAGTGGATTAAAACTTTTGACTAAGTTACGTTTTAGCAAAGATTATTCTGATTTGTTCGCGGCAGTGCGCTTAGAGCGAATTGAAAGAAGTAGAACAGCACAAGCAGCGGGCTATTTAGATGAATTATAATTTACAAAGAAATTTAGATTTAATTCCACAATTTGATACTGATACACTTTTTTGTTTAAAAAATTTTTACAGAGATAAAGTCAATCGCGTTGGTGGCGTAGAAACAAAAAATAATCAAGATGATTTAGAGTTAATTTTATATTATAATGAACTTTGTCATGAATTATACGAGAGAGGAGAATGTGATTAATGGCTGAAATTATTAACGGAAAAGTTTTAGCAAGTAAAATTAAACAAGAAGTGAAACAAGAAATTAAGCAATTGGGTATTAAGCCTTATTTTGCAATTGTCCAAATTGGTAATAATCCTGCAAGCAATACTTATGTACGCAATAAAATGAAAGATTGTGATGAATGTGGTATTGAAAGTTATTTATATCATTATGGAGAAGAAATAAGTCAGCACGCTCTTGAAGTGTTTTTAGAAGAATTAAGCATTTCAAAAGATTTCCATGCTGGTATGTTGCAACTTCCAATTCCAAATCATTTAGATGCGCAGGAAGCAATAAATAAAATCGACTTCAGGAAAGATGTTGATGGCTTGACTACCATAAATAATGGTCTTTTGGCTACTGGGCAAAATGGTTTTATCCCTTGTACTGCGGCTGGCTGTATAGAAATGATTCACGCAACAGGAATTGATATTGCTGGCAAAAACGCAGTTGTAATTGGACGAAGCAATATTGTTGGTAAGCCTGTTGCAATGCAGCTTCTTAAAGAAAATGCAACTGTAACAATCTGCCATAGCCATACAGTAGGTTTAAAAGATATTTGTCAAAAAGCCGATATTTTGATTGCAGCCGTAGGCAAGAAAAACTTTGTAACAGTTGATATGGTTAAACCGGGTGCAATCGTGATCGACGTTGGAATCAATGTTCAAGAAAATGGCAGACTCTGCGGCGATGTTGCCTTTGACGAAGTAAAAGAAGTTGCTGGTTATATTACTCCCGTTCCCGGCGGAGTAGGATTAATGACAAGAGCAATGCTAATGAAAAATATTTTGGAGGCAACGAAGTGCCAACTAATAAAGGATATTTAACTGCAAAGAATACAAAAGAATCTGATGAATATTATACTCCTGCATATGCAGTAAAACCGCTATTAAAATATTTAGAAAGATACTGTAATAAACTACAATACACCATTTGGTGTCCTTTTGATAAAGCAGAAAGTCAATTTGTAAAAGTTTTTAAAGACGCTGGCTATAAAGTAATTCATTCTCATATTGATGAAGATAAAGATTTTTTTACTTATGAGCCTGATGAGCCTTATGATTTTATTATCTCAAATCCGCCTTTCTCTTGTAAAGATGAAGTTTTAAAAAGACTTTATGAATTAAATCATCCTTATGCAATGCTTCTGCCTTTGCCTACTTTGCAAGGTCAAAAAAGATTTCCTTATATTAAAGATTGCGAAGCAATTATCTTTGATAAGAGAGTTCAGTATTATAAAGATTTTAAATAGACTGAGCTTTCAAAAAATGCTTCTTTCGGTAGTATTTATATCTGTCGCAACTTTATTGATGAAGGACTTGTTTTTGAGGAATTAAATCGAGAATAATTAAATTATTAGAAGTCAAGATATTATTTCTTGACTTCTTTTCTATTATGTGATATAATATATGTAAAAGGAGTGATAAAATGAGTTATGATATAAACTCTATCGAAACGCTTCAATTTAGGGAAGCTGTTCGTATGAGAATCCCGATGTATCTTGGTTCCAACGATATGGAAGGCGTGTACAACGGCATCCAAGAAATTATTTCTAATTCAATTGACGAATTTATTATGGGATTTGGTAATAAAATTGAAATTGTACTTTATTCTGATAACTATATTTCTGTAAGAGATTATGGACGTGGAGTTCCTTTTGGAACAAGAGAAAATGGCGAAAATGTTCTTGAAGCTATTTATTCTCATGCGCATACTGGCGGTAAATTTACATCAAAAGATTATCAGTTTGCAGTTGGTTTAAATGGTATCGGTGCGAAAGCTACTTGCCTTTCATCTGAAGAATTTTCAGTTGTGTCAGTTCGTGATAATCGAGTAGCTTCAATTTGTTTTGAACGCGGGAATATGACCGATTATACCGAAGTAAATAATGATAAAAATTTGCCCAATGGTACTTTTGTAAAATATAAGCCAGATACGCAAGTCTTTAATCTTGAGCCTATTGAAATTAAATTTGAGCATTTATGTAAGACTTGTGAAAATTTAAGTTTTCTAACTAAAGGATTGACTTTTGAACTTCGAGATGAAACTGTCTCTCCAGTGCAAAGTGTTACCTATAAAAGTGAAAATGGTCTTATGGATTTGGTTATGCAAAAAGCTGCAAATAAAGTTCATGAAAATCCGATTTCTTATTTTCTAAGTGATGGAACAAATTCAGTTGAAATTGCTTGTGTTTGGACGAAGGCGCGCAATGAACACTTTTATTGTTTCACAAATGGCGTTGCTAACGCTGAAGGTGGTACTCCTATCACTGGTCTAAAAACTTCAATTACTAAAACTCTTCAAAAGAAGATTAAAAATCTAACTGGTGAATTAGCAAGAACTGGACTTATTTACGCAGTTAGTTGTAAGGTTGTTAATCCATCTTTTGCTAATCAAACAAAAACAAAAATTAACAATCCCGAACTTAGAGGACTAGCAAGTAAAGCTTTTAGTGAAGGATTTGAAAAATTCTGTTTACAATATCCTAACGAAGAAAAGAAAATTGAAGATTTTCTTACCAAGGAAGAAAAAGCAGAAAAAGCAGCAGAAAAAGCAAGAACAGCTGTTTTAAATGCAACTAAAGATATTGAGAAGAACCAAAAGAGAAAAGTTTTTTCTTCTGATAAATTGTCTGATGCAGAATATCTTGGACAAGATTCAACTCTCTTGATTGTAGAAGGAAATTCTGCTGCGGCAGCTATGGCCATTGCGCGAGATGAAAAGCATTATGGAATTTTAGCTATTAAAGGTAAAATTATTAATTGTTTATCCAATAGTGAAGATAAGATTTTTGAAAACGAAGAAATTAAATTACTTTTAAGTGCGATGAATATTATCCCAGGGAAATATAACTCATCTAAATTACGTTACGGACGAATTGCAATTTGTTCTGATGCGGATTCAGATAAACTTAACTGTCTGTAAATACTTTACTGTTTACCAACAGGGTCTTTATTTTATAGTGATGGTTTACACATTTTACTTATAAAATAGAAGGCTAACGGGCAACTAAACCGAAAGGTTATGGTGGTAAGAGAAGCTAAACCCCTTGATGGGCAAGCAGATCCCGTGGGAATCAGAATTAACCCAAGCCTTAAATTGTGGAGGTGCCGCAATGATAGGCATTTATAAAATTACAAAAATTGAAAATGGAAAATCTTATATTGGACAAAGTAATAATATAGAAAGAAGATTTTCTGAGCATAAATAGAAAAAGGATATTCCAATTGAATTAGCTATCCAAAAGTATGGAGAAAAAGCTTTTTCATTTGAAGTTCTTGAAGAATGTTCTTTAGATGATTTAGACGCACGCGAACGTTATTGGATTGCTTACTACAATACTTATAAAGGATTTGGTTATAATTGTAGCGAAGGCGGTGGCAATAATCGCGGAGAGAATAATGGGCGCACAAAATTAACAAACAATGAAGTTGCTTATATCCGAGAATGTTATGATTTACATATGCGTCGAAAAGAAGTTTATGAGCAATTTAAAGATAAAATTAGTTTTAGCGGTTTTGCGAGCATCTGGGATGGTTCTACTTGGAACGATATTAAGATGGATGTATATACTAAAGAAAATAAAGATTATTATATGCATCATGCAACAGATGGTAGTAACGCAGATAAAGCTAAATTTACTTCTGATGAAGTAATGTTAATTAGAAATCGTTATGTAAGCGAGAGTGCGCGAGAAATTTATAAAGAGTATCAAGAAAAATGTAGTTATAATACATTTCAACAAATATTGTGGGGCCGCACCTATAAAGACCTTCCAATATACAAAAAGAAAGAGAAAATTTGGGTTAATAACTGAAGCCTGTAACGACTATCTCCCGGAAGGAGAGTACACTTGCTATTGGTACGCAAGTGGAAAGAGTATTTTCGTCAATAGACGAATAACATATAGTCTGCTCCAATAGAAATGTTGGGTAAAGTGGGTTATCACATAGGCTTACTAATTATGTCTGCATTACAATATCTCGCTCCCGAATTTATCCAAGAGCATAGATTATGCTGGTTGCGTTCTCCTCTTTACGTCGTTACTAATGGCAAGAAACATTCTTATTTTTATAGTGATGAAGAATTTGATAAAGCCCGAGCGCAAATTAAAGGCGATGTTAGTCGTGAAAAAGGTTTGGGCGCATTAAGCGCAGCAAAAGCAAAAGAATCAATGTTTAATCCCGAAAATCAAAGAATGGATATTCTTGTCCCAAATGATGATTCTATTCAAATGCTTTATGATTTAATGGGAACAGATGTTCAACCTCGTAAAGATTTTGTATTTAGTAAAATTGATTTCTCTGAAATAAAGGAGTAATATGGAATTAACACCGATTATTGAAGAAAGTTTTGCTCAATATTCTGGTGCGGTTTTGCAGTCTCGTGCTCTTGTTGACGCACGAGATTTTTTAAAGCCGTCCGCAAGGCAAATTTTCTATTGTATGAAAACTGATAAATTTACTGCTGATAAACCTTTTAAAAAGACTTTGAAAGCAGTTGGCTCCGCCATGAGAATGTATATTCACGGTGACTCATCTTGTGTTGGAGTTATTATGCGCGCAGGCCAGCCATTCTCTATGCGTTATCCTTTGGTTGAAGTAGATGGTGCTTATGGTACTCTCGCAGAAAGTGGAAACTGGTCTGCTTCTCGTTATACTTCTGCACGTTTGTCCCCTCTCGCTGAATATCTATTCAAAGATATTGAAAAAAATACCATCAAAGAATGGCGAGATAATTACGATGACACAGAACAATATCCTGCCGTTTTAACTGGAAAGGGTTATTTTAATATTGTCAATGGCACTTCTGGTATTGGTGTCGCAGCAAGTTCTAGTTGTCCTCAATTTAATATTAAAGATGTAAATAACGCTTTAATTACTTTGCTTCAAAATCCAGATTGCGATTTTGATGAAATTTATTGCGCGCCAGATTTCGCCACTGGAGCAATTTTACTTAATGCTGATGAAGTAAAGGAAAGTATTAAGAATGGTGTTGGTAAAGCTTGCAAACTCCGCTCTGTTATTGAATATGATGAGAGTGAAAATTGTTTAATTGTTAAAGAAATCCCTTATAGCGTTTATACTGGGACAATTCGTGGAGAACTTGATAGAATTTTAAATGAAGGACTTTGCCCTGGCATTGAGCGCTATAATGACTTGACAGGTTCTACTCCTAATATTAAAATTTATCTTACTAAAAAAGCCAATGTTTCTAAAGTGCTTCAGATTCTTTATAAAGAAACATCTTTACAGCATCATTTTAGCATTAATATGACGATGCTTGATAATGGCCGTTTTCCAAGAGTATTTGGATGGAGAGAATTACTTCAAGCTCATATCGACCATGAGAAAGTAGTTTACCGTCGTGGTTACGAATATGATTTAGCAAAAGCAGAAGCAAGACTTCATATTGTTGACGGCATTTTAATTGCGCTTGCACAAATCGAAGAAGTTATTGAAGTAATCAAAAAATCTTCTTCAACAGCAGATGCAAATAAAAATTTGCAAGCTAACTTTTCGCTTGATGAAATCCAAGCTAAAGCAATTCTTGATATTAAACTTTCTCGCTTAGCACACATGGAAGTTGAGAAATTTGAAAAAGAAGCTGAGGAGCTTACTGCAAAAATTGATGGATTAAAATATATTCTTGATAATGAAGAGGAATTTGATAAACAATTAATTAAAGGCTGGCAAGATGTTGCATCAAAGTTTGGCGATGAACGCCGCACTCAAATCATGAATTTAACCATTAATGAAGAGACCGATGAGCCAATAGAAAAGAAACAAATGGTTGTTCATTTAACTAATTTGAACACTCTTTATGCTTATGAAGATACTACTCTTATCACTGCACGTCGTGGCAGAGGTATGAAAGTTAAGTTAGGCAATAATGAACAAATCATTCAAACGGTAAAAGATTCTAATTTAAATAATCTTTTGCTTTTTAGTTCTCTTGGTAAAGTCTACAATCTTGCACTAAGTAATCTTACTCTTGATTGTAGAACTCCGATTAGTACAATCCTTGAACTTGCGCCTGATGAAACAATTACTTATATTGTTAGCGATACAGATAAATCTCAAGGAGAAGAAGTCCTTTTTGTTACTCAAAAGGGAACTGTTAAAAAAACTCTTTTAAGAGAGTATAATATTAAGCGTACTAAAGGCGTTTCTGC
>OGLB01000044.1_pt1 | contig 78425 bp, 96 predicted proteins | sample 1572551 | NCBI WGS metagenome assembly OGLB01 (sample SAMEA2582003, study PRJEB24529) | metagenome | biome: Human gut stool | place: China | collected 2011
ACTATATTATGATATTAATAACATTCAAAATTATGTTATAAAGTAAGTAAGTAATAAAGTAAAAATGTAATAATGTTATAATGTAACATTGTTACTAATGATACAAAGTAATGATGTAACTAATAAACGTATGTAATATTGTATATATGTAACATATGTTATTCTGTTATATATTTACGTTTGTTGCATAATTACTTATTATGTCCTTAATTTTTTAATCCAGATTAATTAAATCAACAAAATACCCAGGGTTTATTGCTTATCATAATTATCTTGATTACTTTAGTACACGCAAGGTATGTTTTTGTATATACAAAAACGCCTTGCATCAACCGAGTTGATGTATTCAGCTCGTTTTACTCACACATTTATGGTTAGTATTATGAACGAAAAACGTACCGAATCTTTTATATTGAGATTGACAGAAAAGGAAAAAGAGATGCTTGTTTCTTTGGCTAATGAACATGATATGAGTATATCTTCTTATTTGCGAAATATGGCATTTAAAGGTTCTGCTATTACCAAAACCGATATTCAGACCGTTATAGAATTAAAGAGAATAGGGAACAATATCAATCAGATTGCTAAACAAATTAATATGATTCCTCATGAAGATAATATAAAACTTTATCTTAAGGAACTGCATGATTTTTTGAATATGGTATCTGAAATAACCAAAAAACTTGTTTGAAATGATTGCTAAAATTGAACCGGCTTTTTCATCCATTTCAACATTAAGCAGAAAAATAGATTATCAGTTGGAGAAGATTTCTTCTGGTGAAGCAAAAGAATTATTCAACTCTACGGGTGATTCTTTATCTTCTTTTTCTGATTATATGTTTCTTTTCTCTTCGCTTAATGACAGGGTGAAATTACCTTATTCTGAAATTACCTTGAATCTTTCTCCAGGTGAAAGATTGTCTGAGGCTAATTGGATTAATCTCTCTAAAGAATATATGGAGAAGATGGGTTATGGGAACTGTTGTTACTCCATTATTTTAAATAAAGACAAGGAACACTCTCATGTCCATATATTACACAGTCGCATAGATTCAGAAGGTAAATCCGTATCAAATTCTTTGGATTACAAACGCTCTGAAAAGTTAGCACGGGAACTTGAAAAGAAATATAATCTTGTCAGCCTTAAAGAAAACGAAAGAACTAAAGAACGATTATCCTCAATATCCGGACAGCGCTACTATTTTGATAATGCTTTGAAGAAAGCACTCAGAAATTATGCTGTTAAAGAAAGGGTGATGAGTATTTTATCTTCTTCAGGTGCAGCTGAACTGCTTGGCGACAGATTACAAAAATCAAAGCTGAGCAATGAAGAATGGATGTCAGTTCTTGGCAATCATGAATATGATTCAATTCTTTCTATCCTTAAAAAAGGTGGCTTCCTGAAATCTTTATATAAGGATGATCTTTTATCCAGACTTGATAAAGCTTTTGCTTCAAGTACCACCTTTCAGGAGTTCAGGGCCAATTTGCAGAAGGAAGGAGTGTATATGCGTCTGACAAGTAAGAAAGACAAGTCCTATTATGTTTATGGCCTGTCCGAGGATTCATTTTATATTAAGGATACATCCTTGCCTCAGAAATTCAGATATGGATATATGAGCTTTGATGCAAAGTCAATGTCATACGATGAACAAAAACATTACCTGTTCAATAAACTGAATCTGATACTGGATAAATCAGATTCTTATGATGAATTTAAGCGTTTATTGAAAGAATCTGGTATCGGTATAAAGGAACATGTGAATAGTAAAGGCATATATGGACTTACTTATTCCGTCATGGATACAGATATTCCATTTGAATTTAAGGCTTCCGATATATCTCGCAAATTTACCTATGCTAATATTCAGAGTCATTTCTCCAATGAACCGTTGTTGCATGACAACACGATTCACAGAGTAGGGGAGTGGCGAGAGTCTTTTGAACGCGATAATGAGTATATGTCACATTCTGCTCATCCTTTTATACCGGATATTGATATTACCGGTGGTAGCAGGAAAAATAGAGAAGATGATCTTCCGCCTTTGAAACGGAAAAAGAAACATAAAAATAATGATTTGTCACTTTAAAAATATCAAATATGAATTTCCAGTCGCTTTTAAAAGAATGTACTCCAGTTGAGTATGGTGATTTTTTTCGCCTTTATAGAATCAGCAATAGGGGTTATGTCATTTACTGTAATGAAAATAACGTAATTTGCTGTATGGAATTATACGGTTTTACGGATATTTCGGTTATTATGCTGGCTGAATTACTGAAGGTTAATTTAGAAGAATTGGAAGATTGCGAAGAGTTTTCCCTGCCTGTTCGTTGCAGCAGACAACAAATAATAGATTATTTGTTTGATGTTTCGGCAAAAGAAACAAATGTGAAACTAAAACATGTATCTGGACTGCATGGCTATTTGCTCAAATCTATACATCAGGATAAATCAGGGCTGGATGCCTATCGCAACCTTTTTCAATTTGATCCCGTTAAGGGAACTACAAGACTTTTGTTTGACGATAATCAGTGTCTGGCTTCAATACGCACAGATAAGTCTGGTTCTGTATATATCTGCTGGAATCCTGTCTTTTTCTTTGGTCTGGATAAATCCGGTGATCCAGACTCAACAGGATATTTACTTGCTTCATCTTCAACTTTACTGATTGATTATGTTTTGTCTAAAATTTCTTGTGAAAGAGATATAATAGTAATGGCTGGTAGCAATTATTTAGAGGCTCTGCTTTTTATTTCTTCTTTCGTTACATCACAAGATCTTTCTTATAAATTATCTGTTTGTTATGATGATATGAATGTGACCATTCAGTTCTTGAACTGGCCTACTCCTCAAAAGATTATTAATTTTATCTCACAGCTTAATAAGCATATCCCTAACGGTTATGAAAAGCTTTCGTGTGTTATGGTAAATAAGAAAATATATTTGCAGGTTCCGGCTATCCGTTCTTATTTAAAACCGTTGCTTTACTTATACTATGATTTGTTGTGTGATGGCTCTTTAAAATTGTCATTATTGAAATCTGATGCTTCCTAATTATTATCTTTGTGCCCATTTTAATGCATTTATTATAAACCTTTATAAATAGCTATATGACAAAATCTGAATTGGTTAAACAAATATCTTATTCTACTGGCATTGATTACGCAACAGCATTAACAGTAGTAGAGGCATTCATGTCTGAAGTAAAATCTTCATTGGCAAATCAGGAACCTGTCTTTCTAAGAGGCTTCGGCAGCTTTATCCTGAAGCATAGGGCAGAGAAAACCGCTCGCAATATTTCCAGAAACACTACAGTAATTGTACCGGAACATGATATACCAGCTTTCAAACCTGCCAAAGAGTTTGTCGCTTCAATAAGTAAATTGAAAAATATTTAATAGGGATGGTTTTACACAACTATCCATTTATCTGTATCACAACTATCTGTAGAGGGTGTATGATTAGGATAAAATTACACAACTAAATTATTCTATGTTATTTTTGAATTTGTAACATAATCAAAATATGAAAGATCAACTTGCTTTATTACGAAAATGCGTCGTAAATCAAATACCGGCAACTGTATTTCAAGGTGACGATACCTGTACGGTAGAAGTCCTGGAGGCAGCCATTGAAATCTACAGAAGGCATGGCGCTTCTCGCGAGTTTCTGTATGACTTCCAGAATGTAATTGAAGATGTCAAGGCTTATCAGAGACAGAATCCCCACAGATTAAAACTGGCTGATATGACTGAGGTTGAGAAAGAACTTCTTCGTAAAGAAATGCTGGAGAAAGGATTACTGGGATGAGCGTAAAACTTACCATGTACTCTGCCGACCTGAGCAGCGAACTGTCATTACCGTTTGCAGACCAGGGTGTGAGAGCTGGTTTCCCATCGCCGGCTCAGGACTATATGACGGACAGTATAGACCTGAACCGTGAACTCATACGACATCCGGCAACTACTTTCTATGCCCGTGCTTCCGGCGATTCAATGCGTGATTGTGGAATTGATGACGGCGACCTGCTGGTCATAGACAAGGCCCTGGAACCTCAGGACGGTGACATCGTTGTGGCTTTCATCGATGGAGAGTTCACGCTTAAAACAGTGCGCTTTGACGATAATGAGAAATGTATCTGGCTCGTTCCGGCCAACGAGGAATACACTCCGATTAAGATTACAGAGGAGAACAACTTCCTGATATGGGGAGTTCTTACCTACAACATAAAAAGACAGCTTAGAAAAGGCAGATGATAGCCCTTGTTGATTGCAATAACTTCTACTGCTCATGCGAGCGCGTGTTCAATCCGCTGCTTCGTGACAAACCTGTCGTTGTTCTCTCGAACAATGACGGCTGTGTCGTGGCCAGAAGTAATGAAGTAAAGGCAATGGGCATTAAGATGGGTACACCTCTCTATCAGATCCGTGACATCTTAGAGGCAAACAATGTGGCTGTTTTCAGTTCCAACTACAATCTGTATGGTGATATGAGCCGCCGGGTTATGATGCTGCTGTCCGAGTTCACGCCAGAACTGACACAGTATTCAATCGATGAAGCGTTCCTGGATCTCTCCGGCTTTGGAGAAGGGGAGAAACTGGTTTCCTACGGTCGGAAGATTGTAAAGACCATCGGAAAGGGTACAGGCATCCCGGTTACAATGGGCATTGCTCCTACAAAGACTCTGGCGAAGGTGGCAAGCCGCTACGGAAAGAAGTACAAGGGATATCAGGGTGTATGCATGATTGATTCTGAGGAAAAGCGCATCAAGGCGTTGCAAGGCTTCGAAATTGGCGATGTCTGGGGTATCGGTCATCGGAGCTTGGATAAGCTGCGCTATTACGGTATAAATACCGCCTGGGATTTCACTCAGAAAAACGAAAGCTTTGTGCAAAAATTATTGTCTGTGACTGGCGTTCGCACCTGGAAGGAACTTCGTGGTGAGAACTGTATTAATATCGAGGAACTTCCACAGAAGAAGAGTATCTGTACCAGCCGCAGTTTCCCTGACTCCGGCTTGTCCGAACTATCCAGCCTGGAGGAAGCTGTCGCCAACTTCACATCAGAATGTGTGCGCAAGCTCCGCATGCAGCACAGCTGCTGTACGGAGATAACAGTATTCGCCTATACAAGCCGCTTCCGTCCAGATCTTCCGCAACACTGCATCAACCGCACCATCCACCTGCAGGTACCAACCAACGACCTTCAGGAACTTGTGAGCACCGCAGTCCGGGCACTCCGAAGAGATTTTTGCAAAGAGGGCGGTTACCAGTACAAGAAAGCCGGTGTTATTGTCTGGAATATCGTTCCTGATTCTGCCATCCAGACAAACCTTTTCGATACCATTGACCGTGACAAGCAGTCACGTTTGGCCGCTGCCATAGATGCGATTAATCGCAAGAACGGTCATAATACCATTAAGGTAGCCGTACAGGGAACAAAAAATAAATCTTGGCACCTCAAATGTGAGCATATTAGTAAGCAATATACCACCAATCTGTCTGATGTTATAGAGGTTACAACAGATTGATTTCTATATTTCTTTCCCTATTTGTTTTCCATGATTTATAACATGTTTTAGCAGCCATAAAAAGCGTGCAAACACTTTGCAAAGATAATTCTTTGCGTTATCTTTGCAATATCAAATAAGAACAAACAAGTCGAACAATTATTTACAACGATTATGAAACTCACAGTAGATTCTTTAAAAAATCTCACAGGAATTGAAATTCTTGATGAAGATGAAGTACTGAACGATTGGAAAAATGTTGAAATAGAAAACCCAGTTGTAAAACGTGATGGTAAGTACACAGAAATTTCTTTCACCGTTGTAAAAAAAATGGCACCTTATAATAGCTATTTATTTGGAGGCCAAATCTTAACACTCACTTTAGAAGATAATAAAATATATGATTTCTAATAGTCTAATTCAAAAGGACATTATGGATACTAAGTATTAAATAATGATTTACACAGAAGAAAAAGCAAAAGAAATTATTGAAAAATACGGCCTAAACCCTAAAACGGAAAAGACTTGGAAGAGTCGCGGGGCCATTCCTGACCGATACGCTTCCGAAAGCTACCAGATTAAGCAACCAATGAGTAAAGCTGATAAAGTTAAACTTGCAAGCATATCAGACATACTGAAGTCTGATATGCTGAACACAAGAGTTATCTGTCAGGTTGCGGGTATAGATTACTTACAATTTTACGATGCACTGCGAGGTAAAGGCCAAATAGACAGCCGGAATATAGAAAAGATTACTTTTGAATTGAAAAAGCTGAAAACTTTCATTCGTAACAACATTCAGGATAATGTTCCGGATAAATTGAAAAAACTGGCAGAAAATTCAGAATTGAAGTTCTACTGTATAAACGGTAAAGATTCCTGGGGGAAAAGCATATATTATGCAGTTCATTCAGAAAAACTTCTTTCATTGAATGATTATTTAAGACTAAAAGACAATTACACGAAATTATATATAACACTATAAAATGGCAACAAGAACAGTGAACCTCAGATTACCAGAGGACTTGGTGGAATACCTAAAAAGGAATAATGACAGTATTAATCAGGCTGTGATTTCAGAGATTAATACCTTGAAACGTATTCGTACTGTGGCATTAGGTGAGTTAAAGGGGATCTTTACCCCCCAGGAATGGATATTCTTTGCAGACGTTTTTAATAGCGTCTGTGTGGAAGATGTCTTTCGGACAAACGTAGGTGTTCTAATTGCAACTTGTGAAGATGCAGAACGCTTTGAAAATACCGCTACAAATCATGGGGTAGATATGCCTATACTCATAGATAAGATTCGTTCCCTACACGGTGCTAATATAGAAGCTCTGATTAGCAGAGTGGAAGAATATTGGAGTCATCACAACATAGTAAAAATAGAGGACTGGGCGAAATTCTGAGCAAAGGTTAATTAAAATAAATCCTATAATTTTATTGGTATATATACCAACTTTTTCAGATAAAATTATTATATTTGTATACAGAAAACAACCATTAACCGTGGGGGCAACACGTTAAATTCTGCAACATCGTTATGTGTAAATATAGAATTATAGGAAAGACCAACGGCTGGATAGCTCAGAGAGACAGCAAATTCAATGGCAGATGCGAAATCACAATAGCAGACCAGCTGAATTTGAAAGAAGCATACAAGAAATTACTTGATATGTATAATGAAGATAACTGTAATTATCCGTCTGCCCCTAATTGGGGGGTTGCCGTCCATCAAAACAGAGGTGCTTGTGCTACATTCCCTGATGGAACAAGAAGATATGACTTTGATAGTAGGACTTACGAAATAGAAGAACTTCCCTATAAAATATCAGAGCTTCTCAAAGAGGAAATAAGTGAGTGTGAAGATATTGAAGTATATACTTATTCCGGGGAAAAACATAATATTCATACTGATTGTATAACTTCATTAGATATTGACATTACAAATGTATATTGCGATGGAATTGATGATTTTGACTTCGAGGTAATGGATGAAGATGATTATAATACCAGTGTTTTAGCAAATACTGGTATTCTTGCAGATTTTAAAGATACGTATGGAAATAAAGATGCAAAAGTGCTTGTTATTGTACTAAAGAATTATATAGAATGATGAAACTAAGACTTATTATTGGACAACAGATAGCCATGCTAAGAAAAAAGCATGGCTTAACTATACGAGAGTTATCAGAACTATCAGGAATAAATAGTTCCAATATTTCTAAGATTGAAAATGGGAAGTATAATATCAGCATAGATATAATTGAAAGAATATGCAAATCACTTGGAGCAAACGTAAAGATTGATATTATGCATACACTTGAAGAATTAAGGGATTTTATAAACTCTAATGAAGATTGGGAATTAACTACCAATAAGATAATCGAACTGAACGGATGGACAGATGAGACCGGAGACAATTACGGAATCTGTAACGATGGTAACCGTAGATTATATTTAACAGTTAGCAATGGAGTTTTGGTTGCTGACATAAAAGATATGCAACATGAGTAAAAGAGAATTTCCATTATTTATTTTCGATTTATCCAGAGACCACAACCTGGGTGAGTGTGATTTTGTTGCTTGTACAGATGTAGATAATGCATTCGTGGCTAAAATTGACTATGTCACTGGAATTGATAATGTGATTACGGATAACCTTAGAATAAACAGAAGTAACGGAAAGGTTAAACTCAGAATAGAGATAAAGAGAATAACCGGGAAGAATCCAGATAATGCAGCGATAAGAACCCTTATGAAGAAAGCAGAAGATCTTTACTGTGAGCGCTCAATTAGTCGAATTAATATAGATAATCCATCTAAGGCTGATATGCTAAGTTTTCTCGAAATATTATTAAATGGAAATAAACACAATGTTGCTCAAGCTGGAGTAAATTCTGAGGAAAGAAAAATAACACTGACAAGTATATCCATGCTTGAAGCAATAAAAAGGAAAATTGAAGAAATTCACGAATAATTAAAGACAGAGGATACCCTCTGTCTTTTTTAGAACTATGAAAAATATAGTCTAAAAAACGACCGTTTTTCAGACTATAAAACCGAAGGCTTGTCACTTCACAAAAAAACGCTTATTTTTGTCTGAAAACTCGTCTGTAAAACAAAGTTCAATAAACCCATTATAAAATATCTTTTCAGACATGAAAATTGGATACGCACGTGTAAGCACGCTGGAGCAGAATCTTGACCGACAAATTGACCAGTTAGAAAAAGAAGGATGCGAAAGGATTTATTCCGAAAAAATATCAGGAACCAAAAACAACCGTCCAGAACTTCATCGGATGCTTGATGCTCTTCGACCAGGTGACACCGTAATTGTTTCCGAACTGACAAGGCTTAGCCGAAGTCAGAAATTCCTAATTGAATTAGTTGATAGATTTTCTCAGACTGGGGTAAATATAAAATCTCTGAAAGAAATATGGCTCGACACAACAACGCCACACGGACGACTCATTTTTTCTGTTTTCGCCGGATTGAGCCAGTTCGAACGAGACTCAACTCAACTTCGAACATTAGAAGGTTTAGCAGCTGCACGGGCAAGAGGAAGAAAAGGAGGCCGACCCACTGTCGACCATAAGAAAATTGAACTGGCTTTAAAATTATACGATTCAAAAGCCTGTACAGTATCAGAGATTATCAAAACAACTGGTATCAGCAAAGCTACGTTATACACATACCTGAAACAACGAAACAATAAATTCATCGCCATTAATCAACCTTGAAAGTTGGCCAGTTCAATCGGGAATAGCTTACATAGGCCCTCCACATTTCTTAAAAGCTCCCGCAGGTAATTCCCATTGTTGCGAATAGGGAATAAAAATATCACTGTTGTATTGGTAGCTTGTGGCCAATCGCGCCAGTTCTGGAGTAATATCATGGTACGGCACACCTTTCTTTATGAGCGTAGATAAATCTGTATCACGTTTCAGTGTGTACCCAAACTCCTTTTCGAATTGAACGAGTTGTGAAAAGTTCTGATGACTTATACATGCTGCGCTGGCAAACTGATTCGCATTACCAAATATGCAGAACTTACATGAACAACGCCCGAAGCCCATAAAGTAACACGGGTGAGGTCTTACTCTGTATTTTTCCAATAAATCCCATATTCTTCTCTCTGTCCAATCTCGTATGGGTCTATATCTATCTACGTACCTCATGATCTTTTTGCCATTCCGCAAATCTGATTTGTCAGGTTCTAAAATGGCATAACCGGCACGCTGCTTACTTTCCTCACCTCTTTCTCCAGATAACACCAATGTTCGGATACCGTTAAAACGCTCCTGGTTCCTGATGGCAGCCGCACAGACATCAATCTTCAGATAACTGCTGCACCAACGGACATTGAGATTAGGAGAAGGTTGTGGGAATTTTAATCTTGTTGAGCACTTACCTTTTTCACCTCCTACACTATGAATAGTATTATCTGGGCACTCATAGAATATCTTTGCTGTTCGTTCATTACATCTGAGCATCTCGCGCTTAAATCCACCATCTTTCCACTGAAAGAAAACTGATACCCCAAAAGCTTCAGCTAATTTTTTACAGTAATCAGGTGTAACCTCCCAGTCAAAAAAGTTTTCACCTCTTCCGTCTATTTCCTGGTGCCATAATTCTATTTTGCTTTTGTCTACTCCATTATCAATTAAGAACAGGAGTAGAGCCGTACTGTCCTTTCCACCGGAAAAAGACACAATGTATTTGTCATAATTAAAAAGGTCAAAATCCATCTTTCTATAATTCTTGTTTAATTTTTAAGAGATATGTATTTCTTACATAACATGAAAGAACATACAAACCATATAACACAAATAAATAGAGTTAATGTATTCAAGAAACTTGAACACATTAATATAGTAAGTGAAGTAAACAATTGCATAATAAGTAGTGCCTGAAAATTGGAAATCTCTTGTTCACACAAAAATGAAAAAAGTATATTACGTTTTTTCATCCAGGACAAAAGACCTTCATGTTTTCTTACTTTAACTGAAATATTAGATATTGCTTCCATATTCTAAAATTTAAATTATACATATTATGTGTTTTCTCACAGTGTAAAAGTACATCTATTTTCTTTACTATACAAGATAAAAGTAAATTTTATTTGTGTACTTAACAAAGTTTAGTAAACTCATATTGTTTACTTCTCATGCAATAGTATGATTCATGATTAAGTATAATTCGAAACAAAGAAGAAACACGCATCTATATTTCTATATGTTTGTATATTTATATTTCTGCGCATCTATATTTATAGGCATATATATTTATAAATCGAGTAGGAGGAACGGGATTAATTCCCGTTCCGACCTCTCACACCACCGTACGTGCCGTTCGGCATACGGCGGTTCCCTAATTAACCTTTAAACACAGGATGATAGTACATCTTAAAAGTAGGGTAACCAGCTCGAAGCAAACGCTCATCCGACAAAGCCGCTTGTACAGTGGGATGACTTGCCATTCGCCAGTATTTCTTACGACAAAAGGCAGCCATTCGCACACGGCTCTCATCGGGAATAAGCTTCTTCAGATTTCGATACCGGGTTCGGACTCGTTTCCAAGACTTCCAAATACACATCCGTATGCGATGACGGAGCCAGCCGTCCCATTCCTTTATCCTACTTTTGAAACCTGCAAACTTAAAATAGTTGAGCCAACCACGGATATACCAAGTCAAACGTTGTTTACGATATTCGTAGCTCCAGCCGTTATTACGGCTGGTGAGTTCACGTATCTTAATCTTCATCTTCTTGATACTATCGACATGGATGTAGAATTGGCATTTGCCATTTCTACGACCAAAGGCATAGGAAAGGAATTTGATGTCACGCATATAAGCAACATGGGTCTTATCCTTATTCACCTTTAGAAAAAGTTTCGTTTCAATAAAGGGAAGCAGATTATCCAATGTGCGTTGGGCGGAACGACGGCTTTTACAAAAGATGACCAAGTCATCAGCATACCGAACGAACAAATGCCCACGTCTCTCCAGTTCCTTGTCCAACTCATTAAGCATTATATTGCTTAATAAGGGGCTCAATGGACCACCTTGAGGAACTCCGACCGGACTGTCCTCTTTCTTGCCTCCTATAAGTTCAGATATTTATGAATCAGAGAAATGACACGACCGTCTTTGATGGTACGTGACAGGATTGCTATCAACTTACTATGGCAGACTGTATCAAAGAATTTCTCCAAATCCATATCGACCGTGAACACATAACCGGCAGAGATATATTCGCCACATTTTAATAACGCATCATGAGCACTACGATGAGGGCGGAAACCATAGCTGGTTGGTGAAAATTGAGGTTCATAAAGAGGTTGAAGCACTTGTGAGATGGCTTGCTGAATCAAACGGTCAACAACCGTGGGGATACCCAAGTTACGTGTCTTCCCATTCGACTTGGGAATCTCCACACGACGCACGGGGTTCGGATGGTAGTTACCATCATAAATGGAAGTTATTGGCTTATCCTTGTGGCAACGAAGATAAGGAAGCAACTCGTCCACTTCCATACGGTCAATGCCGCCACTACCCTTGTTACTCTTTACCTGTTTATAAGCAAGGTTTAGATTAGAAGGGGAAAGAATGTATTCCAATAACTCTCCTTTTTCATGTTTAATGGCTGTAAGATGATTTTCAGTTATCCCAATGAAAGTCTGCATACCAATCAGCACTTCAGGTTCCACCCTCTGCGCCGATTGGTCGGATAGAGTTTCTATGTTCTGCTTTCTTCCCATCATAAGGTAACATTCAGGTATCTTACATAATTAAGGTTCAGCCCTTCCCCATTATGGTGAGTAACAGGTACTATGGCTTCGGCTGACTTCTCACGACAAATCTTGTTTCAACCAGATACAGTTGTGGTGCATCTGTACGTGAGACCTCCCCAGATAAGAACGTACGCTTTCATCTCATATACCCTCTGATTCTACTACATAGGGATTCGGATAGTTATAGGACTTTATTTTGTTTAGCAAACTTGTCCTCCAAATGTAGCCTTATAATCAGTTTCTGTTCGTAGAGCCGAGAGTTTGCCGCCAGCTTCCTTCAGATTCCTCCTCGCGAAGGACACCCTTGCCTTGGGCTAACGATTCCCACTATCAGGGCTCGTTCGGGACTTACACCCTATAGCGCACGCCCATGCTGGGCGTACTAAAAAACCCCGGTGCATCACTGCAACGGGGAAAATGTTAGATGTATGTATATTTCAAAAATAGTAACAATACAGTTTTAGCATTTCAATGCCTTATCCTTTAAAAGGGATAAAATATTCTGTCCTCTTTTTATTCTTTCTTTTGAGACAATATAAATATCTGATTTAAGACTATTCCCTGCCTTTTCCATTAATAAAAAGGTATCAGCAACAGCAATAGCAGTTTCTAAAGTATCTATTTCGTCAGTTGTAATATAGGCTCTTTTAGTTCTAGAGAGCCTGTTTCGCAGATAAATGGACAAATTAAATAAACCACTGCTTAATAGCATGACAAACAATAAATATAATGTATTGTTCAAATCATGATCTAAAGAAAAAGTTTTGAAGAATAAAAAAGTAGATATTATAAAAACCGTCAATATTATTATCATACCCACTATATACATATAAACACCAAACGAGGTTTCACGCTCATCAGCAGATTTAATATTGATTTTCCGTCTTAAATTTTCTATATCATAAGCTGTTATTTCAACACACGAGTCACCGACAGCATACTTTTTCTTGACTAAAGACTCTTCTATCTGTTTTTTTATATCGTCATTAAGAACTCTCAATTCTTTTTCACCTCCAGGAGTGTAGATAACTTTCAAATCATTCATAAGTAAAAATATTACTGAAATAAATAGTTGTATAAAAGATACACAGATACTAAACTTCCTCCCATAATGGTTATCACTACATATTTTATCTTCCCGAAAGACATAAACAGAAGAAATATAACGAAATATCCTATTGCAATCGTTAAGGACTGGCTTAAAGATAAATAGTCAAACAAATATGGCAGGAACATAGAATAAGCTACCGATAAGAAAAATAAGGACAATAATGGGAAAATACTATATTCCTTTATGTTTTTTGCTGAGAATAAATAAACTACAAAATGATATAATAAAGCAGGAATAATAGGTAACATCCATTCATCTTTTGCTTCCGGAGAAGAACATATTATATTCTTTAAGTTGAATATTCCCCAAAACATGCAGTAATATAACCACATAAGGATTAAACTTATATAAGGATTCTCTAAGAAACTATTTTTCAGTCCTTTTATCATTTTGGCAATCATAAAAACTAAAATAAAAATATATTGTTGCGATTTCAATAATAATACTTGATACAATTTTATCAACTTTAGCAAAAGTAGCAATCTCAAAAGAATTATTTAAAAATGCACACGCTAAAAAACATAAAAAAGCATATGTACCGACACCAATTAATATATCAAATAAACATTTCATATTCTTATTTAAACCAGCATTTACTACGCCTACATTCGATAAGCTGACAGCAATAATAATTAGCTTCGGAAACCTTGAATATAAAAGAATATTCCAATCTCCTAAAATCCATGCGGACAAAAGATACAATACCATATAGGGAAAAGTAATAGCAAACACTTTTGTCAAAAGTGCATCAACTTTAAATTTTGATTTCATGACTCTTATTTAATTTAGGCAGGGCTTTCACCCCGCCGATTAGACTCAATCATTCGCTACTATAAAATGCGTAAAGTAACAACCTTCACAAGCAGTAATATATCCCTTCTTGACAAGTTGACCAAGATAACCTTTCATCTGTTCGAGTGTAATACCAAGTGACTCGTAATCCGTTTCATCATAACAAAATCCACCGTCTTCTCCATAAGTTTCAGCATTGGCAACACAAAGATTATAGACCTCATTTTCTATCTCGGTCAACTTCTGATTACTGATACAATTAACTGTTTCCATATTTCCTGAATTAAATTATACATATTATCTGTTTTCTCACAGTGTAAAAGTACATCTATTTTCTTTACTACACAAGATAAAAGTAAATTTTTATTGTGTACTTAACAAAGTTTAGTAAACTTATTTTATTTACCTAACAAGGAAAGAATATATTTGCAAAAAACTTAGAACAATGGAAAAAGAATTACCTAAATTACGAATAAAAGAAATACTTAAAGAGAAAGGCATATCGCAGATAGAACTTGCGGAGAAAATGGGTAAAAGCAAACAATACATTAGCAATATTTTATCTGGCGGCAAAGGCATGTCCATAGCTACACTGGTAGAGATTGCTAAAATTTTGGATGTTGAATTTCGCGATTTGTTCGCCATTACCGGGAATCATACGGAGATTAATGGCTATATTAAAGTTCAAAATGATATTTACGAAATTCGAAGTTACGAAGACCTTGAGAAAATCCTAAATCTTAGAAACCATGACCAAAGCTAATTACATTGATTGGGAAAACCTGAGAAATATCCCTTTCTTCCTTTGCCAGGTGGTCGAGGACGAAGAAAATCAGGAAATAGTTATATACTATTTTGGTGAGCGCGTATTACACGATTATGATCATGTGGGACATTACTTGCGCTCTGCCATTGTGTTGTTCCGACATATACAAAACCGCACAGCCGACTGGGTTAACTTGCGTAACCTTTGGACTCTCCGCAACTGCATTCGGGAGAACTACAACCACGGTATAGGAGTGGATGCACTTATCTTTGGAGAAGATTACGATGGAGAGAACCCCGAAACACTTACACCACTTACCAAACAACGTTTTGAACTTGTGATCAAACGAATTAAAGAAAAGGACGAATACGCCACCATTTAGATAAAAACAAGAGTATGGCAGTAGATATGACAAATCTAACGATTGCACAATACAGGCAGCGTATAGAAGAAATGAGCGTAGAAGATATTCAGAAAAATATTGAATATTATGAGCAACCTGGATATAACTGTTCAGCACTTGTTACTGCGGATGGTGTTATTAGCCCTCGAACCAGAATACTCCATGAAATTTTAAGAAATAAACTCAGGAAGAAAGAGAAAGGCTATACTAAGATAAAAAGGGAGTTGACCGCTATACAATGGGCAAAAGAAGGTTTTGTGCTTAATTCTGATGCAGTAGGTGAAGAGAGATACACAAATAGCAGGTGTCTTATGAAAGCTGTGTATTTCCGGGAATATGAGGTACATGAGGATAAAGAAGCTGCAAAAGACTTTCTTAAATCGGGGAAGAAGGAAAATCATAAACCTCATAAATAAAATAATATGGGAAAATTCGAAAATGGTATTTGGGTAGCTGTTCAGTTTCTTGTTTGTTCTCACAATGAAACAGAACTGGCAAAACAACTTGTGGAAGAATCTGGATTAACAATGAAGGATTGTCTGAAAGCTCAAAAAGAATCCGGATTTGAAGATGTTACCATGATGGAGTTCATTAATTCTATTTTCCCGGTCGATAGCGACAAGCACTGTAGCCAGTGCAAGCACTATGAAGTCTGTGCGAATTGTACTATGTACTGTCGTGTGCTACAGAAGCGAATCACAGCGAGAAAGAAGCCTTGTAAACATTACATCGAAAATAATTGAATTTATTATGAAGAAAGAAATTATTGAATGTGCTGCTGTAAACTATGATTCAAGAGCCATAGCATTTAGAGCTTATGTAGCTGGAGCTGAATGGCGCATTAATGTTATTTGGAATGATGCGAGTGAAGAGCCAGAGGATAATAAAATGATATTAGCATTAGATAATAACGACTTTCCTATTATTGTACTTGCTGTCAGTGGTAAATGGGAAGAAACGGTATCTTCGCTTAAAATCAAGATTTGGGCATACATTGAAGATTTAATACCAAGTAAGGAGAAATAATCATGCAAATATCAATAACAGAGGATGAAATTAAAGCAATAGACTTCGGTCTGGAGCAAATAAGAGAAGCCTTAGAGGGTTCTTCTGATGATGATTACAAAAAGTGTGCAGATGAAGCAATTAATAAGCTGGAGAGCATTTCAAGGAAATACCATTTAGCGAGAGAAAAAGCTAATGAACTTAATGAAGCCAAAAGATATATACGTTCAAGAAACGGATATATGCCACCTGCAAAGCTGGATAAAATGGCAAGATTGTTAGTGAAAAAAACAAAAGAGCATGAAAACGGAATTAAATAATATGGAACGTATTCTTTATAAATACATTGATATTGATGGCGGTAAAAGTATGATTGAGAATCAAGACCTTCAATTTAGTAATGCTTGTATTTTGAACGATCCTTTTGATTGCCATCCTAAACTTATTGATTTTTCAAATGATCCTATACCGAAATTATTCAAGGATATACCAGACTTCTTTGATATAGGAATAGAAGAAACAAACGCAGAAAACTTGCGTAATAATGCATATTTGTGCAGTCTGTCTAAGGTTAAAGATTCTTTGCTGATGTGGGCGCATTATTGTTATAATCATAAAGGTATTTGTATAGGTCTTAATATAGATAAGGTTTTAGAATCTGTACCTCCATTGTTTTGTTCTTCTTATATTGAACCTCTTATTATAAAAGTTAAATATCAGGATATAATAAAACGACCAGATGCTTATAAAAGTAGAATTGATATTTACTCATATCAATTAGGGACAAAAGCAAAAGATTGGGAATATGAACAGGAAGTAAGATTGGTTGCAATACAGCCAAATTTTATGTACTTTAAAAAAACAAAAGAACAGATTAAATCAAAGCAGAAAAAATTTAACCGTAGTGATGAACATTATTATTTACCGCTAAAGAAAGATTGTTTTGAATCTATCTATTTCGGTATAAATATAGATAAAAACAAAAAAGAGGAAATTATACGATATGTTAAGGAGAATCTGAATTCTCATATTAAGCTATACCAGATGGCAATAGATGAAAATGCTTTAAGATTAAAGCCTATAGAATTGTGAGATTATATACAAAGTTTATGATAAAAGAAATACAGAAGAAAAACAACTCTAAAACATTGATTAAATTCCCTGTTTTAGAGGGAGATAGTGAGATATATTTAGGTCAGACTATCGTAACTCTTGTTCGGATGGGGATAGAAAATAATAATACTTATTCTGATGAAATACAACACAGGTTCAAAGTGGAACTGATGGCAAGTGTACTGTCAGAACTTGATGTCACCCTGGATGATCTGAAAAAAGAATATGAGATAAGAATTAAAAAATGACACTGTCCAAAATTTTGTGTAAATGGAAACAGGATTCAGTTGTAAGTTTGTTCTAAAAATAAATTAGAGTAATGTATGCTTAAGCACCTGCCGGATTGGGCAGGTACAAGCATCGTCGGTCATATTTTCACCTTCTCTTAATCGTTATCTTTCCTATTTGTTTTTCAGGGTGTGTATCAAAATTCCACCTGACTTCACCATCAGGCAAAGTAGTATGTATATCGCCACCCATTACTAAACCACATTCCTTCAATATGAGTTCTTTTGCTTCTTCTCTATTGAAGGCTTCCACTTCAAATACTCCAGAAAACACAAACTTTGTCTTAACGTAATATCGTGCCATATCTATATCAATTAAATTTGCTTTTAAGGTTTATATATAACTTCATTACTTTCAATTATTTTATCACTGTATAATCGACTTTTCAATGTCGAAATTTTCTGTTATATTGGTTCTGATGTTTTCATATCCTTTTATTTTGTTCATGATGCGGATTCAAGAGCTGAGAGAGTTGAGAGGCATAGTAATCAAATTATTTTACCACACTTTGGCATTACTTCATTTTACTTTTTTGTTTCATATCCCAGACACTTCCATCTGGATGGGTCAAAAACATGCTTTTTCTCCCGCATTTTAAGTTTTTATCTTTCAACATTAGAATTGTATTCGGAAAAAATAATCGTTCAATATAGCTTAAAAAAACGTGTTATATTGATTTCGCATATTTTTCGAATCGGCTCTACAAAATCAACCTTTTTTTCTGTTTTATATTTTTTTCCCTATACGGTTTCTTGTGCTTACAATTTTTCAGCAGTAAATCATTTGTTGTTGACGGAAGTAAAGGTATTGTTTTATGTCAGAAGCGGTGCATTTGTTGGATGCATAAGCAGCACATTTGTTTCGCGCACGCGCGTATTTAGTAGCTTTCTTTATAGGCTATTTAATAACATGGCTTATAATAAATTGATTTTCAGTGGTTTAATTTTTATTTTACCACACTTTGGCAACATTTTACCACACTTTGGCAACATTTTACCACACTTTGGCAAATCGAATTTTTATTTTACCACACTTTGGCAACTATTTTACCACACTTTGGCAAGTAACATAAAGTCTTCTCTATTTAATATTTAGAAACTATTAAAAACATTCATTACTTTCGATTTGAAACATAGAAGAAATATAATAGTTTTTTCTCACAAATCATTTAGTATAAAAATAACTGAAATACAAAATATTAGCTATTTTACTACACTTTGGCAAAAAGGATGGAAATATATTAGTTTATGCAGCATTGGGAGAAATTAAAAATAGGCAGATGAAGAATTCTCATACCCATAATAAGCATAAAATACATTATTATAAAGAACATTGTTAATTATTATATATAGAAAAGAGAGTTTTTAATGTATGTACATATAAACATACATCTTTTTACTCTGAAACTTTCAGTTAAAATTAAGTATGACGATTATTTTTAGACATTCCGATAAATATTTTGTCTAATAATGCTTTGTTTTTTGTGGAAAATGCTATTTTTGCCCAAAAAAGAACATGAAAAAGAATTACGAAGAAATATTCACTTCAGAGAAAATAACGGTATTGTCCAACAAGAAGAACGATAGCCGGATAATGAATCTGACGTGCCCTATCTACCAAACAAACTTCCTAACTGATGCGAAGCAAATTCTTAACAAAGGAACGTATCGTGCAATCAAGTTCATCGTAAAACAGATTCAGGATGAAAGAATAATGCTTGAATCCTACATCAAGAACAACGAAACACTGAAGATTAATATATCACGTGAAGATATTCTGCGATGGTATCCGGATGAACATGCACATCGAGAGCTAAAAGCTGCTGCAGAGTGGCTAAACAATACCGACGTGAAATACGAAACGCCGACAGGATGGGTGATGGCCAAACTTGTCGGAGAGGTAAGTTATGATATTAATACCGGGATGACAATATACATAACTCCTGGTGTTCTCCCATTATATTACGTTGTGAACAAGCATTTTACAATGCTTGACTTTGCCGTAACGATGAGTATTCAGGATAAAGCCACACAATTTTTCTATGACAAATGCTGTAAATGGCGTTCTGCCGGTATTTTTTCATACACACCTCTGGAATTAGCAGAAGCTATTAATGTCAGTCCTATTACCAACCTCTTAAAAACAAGATATATCTTATCAGCTGATAGGGAAATGAAAAAGTTATTCCAGGAAGGATTGATAGACTTCTATTTCGACACTTATGAACTCCGTTCCGGCAAGGGTCGAGGTGGAAAACTCGACAAGTTCATCTTCAGGATTCAGGATTGTTTGCCAGGGACTGAAAAAGATTATCAGGAGCAAGCCCACATGAGAACATTCATTATAGAGACGATAAAAAGCACAGTTCCTTCTTTGGTTTCAGATGATATATTCAGACAATTAAAAGAGTTGTCAAGAACGGAACTGAAGGACTTATGCAGCGAAATGTCTATTTTCAAAAATGAGCTGCGAGAAAATAAAATCAAGGATGCTCGAGGGATATTGTGGTTCAAGCTAAGAAACAGATACAATATAAACCCCAATGGAGCTGAAAGGCTCAAGAAGAATCCCCAAAATGAATATCCAAAATTTAAAAAAATCAGCGAAGAAATTCATGCAAAATCTCAAGATGATGCCGCTTCAAAAGAAGAACAATACACACAAGCTACACTTCCATTTGAAGACGATAAACCTTCATGGTGGTCGTACTGGAGTGATACAATCAACGATATAATTAGCAATTACAGAGTTGGCGATAGGGAGATAAACGAGGTCGAGAAAAAAACATTGTCGTATATGTTCAATGAGAAAGATAAATTTTCACCTCAATATGACGGAGAGGAACTCCGAATACAAATTGAACCCAATATTTACAAGAACTACGTTGCCCAACCATTTTCGCCATTATATGATGGCCTCCATCAAGCAATAAAAGATAGCACATTCAAGTTCTTCCCGAATCTCAAAAAGCTGTCATATGCCGTTAGTGACTATGGTGGTAAATTAACCATTTTCCCCATCAAAGAACTTTGAACATTTAGGCTGGCCATATAAACATGGTCAGCTTTTTTTGCGGTTATAAAACAAATAAACTTATACTTGTCAACTACTTTGTAATAATGAACAAAATGTGATAATTTTAGGGAGAAAAAAGGAAATTACAAGAAAATGAACGTTTTTTGGTTACGATGCGAAGCTAAAAAGAATTGAATAAATACAAAAGGCAATTAATCATATATTTGTTTTATTTAACTTAATATATCTATATACAGACGAAATAGGAACTCCAGTTTTCAAAGATATTTCATTGATGGTGTTCCCATTATTTCTCAAGCCTATTATTGTTTTTAATTTTTTTGTGCTAAGACTAATACCTGGTGGACGGCCTATTCTCTTACCTTTCTGTCTGGCTAACTCAATTCCTTCCCTAGTTCTTTCACTTCGTCCATTTATTTCCATTTCAGCAAAGACTCCAGCCATCATAAAAAACAATTCCCCAATCATTGTTGATGTATCTATACCTTCTTTAAGGGATATAATAATCATACATTTACCTCTTACAATGTCAAGAACCTCTAACAATTCTCTTGCAGACCGACCAAGTCTGTCAATCTTCCAGACAATTAATATATCACCAGCAGTAGATTGCTTTAATAATCTTCTCAGAACTGGTCTATTTTTTAACTTCCTTCCGCTCTTCTTCTCCATATAGATTTTATCACAACCAGCATGTTTCATTGCCTCAATCTGCATCTCAAGGTTCTGGTCTTTCGTACTTACACGAGCATAACCGATTTTCTTCATAATCGGCAAAGTTAAATCAATTTATTCTTTTCTCAAAAAACGTTCATTTTTTGAGAGTCATGAAAAAGAAAAAAAATCTATTATTAGCCCTACTCTGCTGCACTGGAGTCACAGTTTCAGCTCAGTCTTATTCGTTGAGAACTAATGTATTGGGTCTTGCAACAACGAATCTCAATGTCGAGGCGTCTATGACCTTATCAAGGAAATGGTCTTTCCATCTTCCGGTACAGTACAACCCCTTTAAATTATCTAAAAACCGCCAATTTCGAAATTTCTATGTAGCACCAGGTGTCAGATATTGGCTTTTGCAAAGCTATATCGGTGGATTCGTTGGTGTATATGGAACAGCCGGTACCTACAGCGTAGGGAATCTTTTTGGAAGTAAGTACCGATATGAAGGCGAGAGTTATGGCGTATCAATATCAATAGGGAGGGCATACCAACTAAGTAAAAGCTGGAATTTCGAATGGGAAATAGGTGCTGGAGCGCTTTGGATGGATTATGATAAATATTTATGTAAAAGATGCGGTGACTTAGTTTCCCGCAAGCATGAATGGGCTTTCCTTCCTACCCGTGCTGCACTTAACATCGTATATCTATTTTAAGCCATCGGACATGAAGAAACGCACAATCATACCTTTATTGCTTACCGGAATCATCGTATCGTGCGGCACAAAGAAACCTCTCGAAAGAGTCCGGATTTCTAATCCGAACATGGAAAAGAGAGCTAACCGGATAGATACGGCTTCTGTGCCGCAAACAATCAAATGGACAGATGATAAAGGCAAAACCAGAATCATCACCCGCTCCGAACATGACAGCATAAGCGGAGAGGACATCACCACGGTACAGCTCAGTGAAATTACTGTAACGGCTCGTAGTAAACAAATAGCGGAACGTAACGGTAAAATAAATCTTGACTTCCTCGTGACCGTACCCGGCTCGCTAATAAACAACAAGTGGCAGCTACAGCTTACTCCCGTAGCGTATAAGCCAAACGACACCCTTTATCTCGACAAGATTTTTCTGTCCGGAGCGGATTTCGCGAAGATGCAGAAAAAAGGATACCTCCAGTATCAGGCTTTCCTTGCCTCCATCATTCCTGACAGCCTCTATCTGCAGGAAATGTTCAACCAAAAAGGTTACAAGAAGGCAATGGCTGAGCTGGAGAATGAGTATTTCCAAGCATGGAAGAACGAAGTAATCCAAAAGGAACGCTGGATAGACTGGTCAGACAGACTGAATGCCCGTTTCCGGCATTTCAACTTCAAAGTCGACCAGAACCGTGCAGCCATACAGGGATATAATTCGATACTCGAATATTTCCCGGCTTACAGCATGCACCGCCAGCTTGATGCAACCAATGTTCCGAGCAAGTGGAAGATGTTCGTGGACGGAAATCATACCATCCGCACCAAGCAGCTCACTCCCGAAGATTCAGTAGAGATAACCAAACGGTTTACCAACTATAAAAAGATAGCCGAAAACCAGCGCAAAAAGGAAATGAAGGACGAAATGTACGACAAGTATGTCCGCTTCCCGCTACAGGCTGCACGTCTCGATACCATTATCAAGGAAGGGTCCAAATTTGTGTACTATTACAAGCAGGAACTGCCTGTAACAGAACAGCTGAAACGCATAGACCTGACACTTAACGGAGTAATACTTGCCAAGGACGAAAGCATAACACCGCTTCCTCCGTCTGATACCATCAGCTATTTCATCAGCTCAATGGTTCAGTTCCTTGACCGGGAACCGCGGTACAAGAAGAAAATCATTACACGCAAGGATGAAGTGAACGTGACAGCATACATCAACTACCAGACTGCTTCCACCACTTTCGATGAGCGGATAGGGAAAAACAAGGAAGAGCTGGAGCGTGTATTTGAAACTATCAGGAATATCAATTACACTGGAGAGTTCCTTATTGACAGTATCTATATGACAGCCACTTCCTCACCGGAAGGTTCAGCCTCTCTGAATATGCAGTTGTCCAAGGGACGCGCACTGAATCTGAAACAGTACCTGCTTCGTGAATCGGACGACAGGGAAGGAGTTGACAGCCTGTTCCGTCCGCAATGGATAGGAGAGGACTGGGGCAAACTCCGGAAACTCATAGCAGCAGACGACAGCCTCCCCAACCGGGCAGAAATGATAATCATGTGTGAGAATGTCAACAATCCGGACAGAAGGGAAGAAGCACTGCGCACTTATCCGGAAGGATACAAGCGCATGCGAGATAAATACTATCCGCTTCTTCGTGCCGTGGAATTTAAGTTCCATCTGCACCGCCGGGGCATGATTCAGGACACCATCATCATGCCTGTAATAGACTCGACTTATCAGGATGCCATCAGGATGATCGAGAACAGACAGTACAAGAAGGCACTTGTCGTTCTTGACGACCAGTATCCGGATGATTACAACACTGCGATATGTCTGATGTCACTGGGCTACGACCGCCGGGCTTTGGAAATCATGAACAGACAGGCAGATACGTCCAACCGCAACTATATACTTGCGATACTCTACTACCGCCTGAAAGATGAGACTGAGGCAGTCAAGCATTTTGTCAAAGCCTGTGAACAGGATGAGACAAAGATATGGAGAGGCAAGCTTGACCCTGAGATTAACACACTGATAAAAACCTATAACTTATACAAAGATGAACTTGAATAAAAAAATTCCTGCTGCAATAGCCTTAGCATCATGCCTCCTGCTTCCGTCATGTGACTTCAATGAGGATTTCTGTACCAGATACGGTGAACTGATAGCCTACTGCGACTGGGAAAACATCACGGAAAAAGCACCGCTTCCTCCGCTGCGCCATGTAATCCCTTTCCAAGGGAATGCATCAATTCAAGAAGCAAAGACATTCACGCAAGACACCTTGCGCTGGCAGCTTCCGAGAGGGGATTACCGCTTTGTCTTCTACACAGGTGATTACCAAGTGAACCGTTTGGATGATTATTATGAGTGCAACCTGTCTGTTCCCACAGACACGGTCAACGGCAAAGCCTATATCACAGCTGTGCAGAAATACTGCTGCTCATCGGCATTCAACGAAAAGCTGGAGTACCAGGAAAGCAGGACACACAAAATCACGCCTTGGAATTTCGTGAGCAAGGTAAACCTAAAGCTGAATGTCACCGGGAACGTGCAGCCGTTATCCCGCATCAGCTACGAGCTGGACGGTCTGAGTACATCGCGCTATCTCGTATCACGGGAGAAGAGCGGTTCTGCCATCCTGCCGGGAGAGTTCAAGAAAGAAGGCAGTACATGGAACAGCAGTTTCTACCTGTTCGGAGTATATCCGGACACGGACAACATACTTACAGTGAAGGTAGAAATGGACAATGACAACGAGATTTTCAACGAAATCCGAACCATAGACCTGTCCCAACACCTCCGTCCCCTGAACGATGACGAAATTACGCTGGAGATAGACTTCGAGGTGGGCAAGGGCATGAAAGTGGAAACGGTAACAATCACCGACTGGATAGATTGTCCTGAAACAGAATTACAGTAGCCAAGTGCTACAATTTATTAATTTAAATCTTTATAAAAAATGAAAAAAGTGATTTTAATGGCAGCACTCGCTGCCGGAGTATTCAGCTCATGCAACAACAATGAGCTGGAAGGTGTACAGAGCAATGAAGCAGGCAAAGCAAGCATCAATGCAGTAATCGAAGGTTCTGAATCCAGAGCAGGATTTGAGTCAAAGACTCAATGGCAAGACAACGACAAGTTGGGTCTGTTCATGTACAAGGCAACAGGATGGGGCGATGCGTATCCGAAATTCTCCAGCCAGAACAACGAGGCTACCAAAAATGCAGGTGGATGGAGCCTTGCAGCAGATATGTATCTGACTGCTGACAAAGCCCATGTCTATGCTTATTATCCCTATTCAGCTACTGCAACAGACGGAACTAAGGTTGCCGTACAAGCAGCAACAACGGATTACATGTGGGGAAAAAGTAATGAAATCTCTGTTGCAAATCCTGTTGCCAACATCGTTATGAAACATGCGCTTTCTCAGTTCGTTTTGCGCTTAAAAGTATCTCCGGATTATAAGAACGAAGGCGTTCTGAGTGCAGCCAGCTTGAAAGCAGGACAGAACAAGTTCGCTACCGAAGGAACGATGAACCTGAATGACAACGGTAAGATTACCTTCACTCCGGCTAAGAGCGAACTGTCTTGGCAGCCTAACACAACCATCCCTACAGTAGGCTCTACTCCTGTTGACTTCGCTGCTGCTGTATTCCCGATTTCCTATCAGAAGGATGAAGCATCCATCAACGTGACTATTGACAATGTCAAATATGAATATAAAATCCCGGCAATTGAATGGGTAGCCGGAAAACGCTACATATATTCTGTTAGCTTATCTTCGAATGGAGCACAAATCGGCGGTGAGGACGGAACATCGGTAACTATCGAGCCGTGGACTGATTCTGTAACAGACATCGAACTGTTACCCGTTAAATAATGAACTGACAAACATCATACCCATAGGTTTTAGCCTATGGGTATATATAACTGAAAATATTAACGAAAGCGATTGCAAGGCGCAAGTCCCTTGCTAAAATTTTATGAGATTAAAAACTATTATTCCATCCTTATTATTGACCCTTTTCTGCGCTGCCTGCAGCAAGGAACAGGCAAATATTCCGGAAGCGAAAGGGCATATTACCTTTACCGTATCGGGAGAGAGCCGCAACACCCAAGGAAGCACCTTTGAGAAGGGTGATGCCATCGGTGTGTTTGTCAGAAACTCCGGAGCAGACTTTGCGACAAACAGCAAATATGTATATGACGGTAAGAAATTCAATCCGGCAACAGAGGCGGATGACATAGTTATCACCAAGGGACCGGATTTTGACTTTTATGTATATTATCCCTATGATGAGACTCAGAGGGATATAACGAATATCACCCACACCAGTGTCAATCAGGATGCCCTTTCGGGCTGGCTGTCGAGTGACTTTCTGAGTGGCTCGTACACGGAAAAAATCATTGACTTCTGCGTTCCCCTGAACTTCCAGCACAGGAACTCAACCGTGGAGGTACACATCAATAAGAATGACGGAGAAGTGACCGGAGCCGTTATCAAGAACGTGAAGTACAGAAGTTCGTATAATCTTCTTACCGGAGAAACTAAGGTAGATGATACCGTAACGGATTTAAGCATGTACAGCTATAAGCCGGACGAAAACCGGAATACCCTGTTCCGTGTGACTCTGCCAGAACAGACCTTGTCAACCAATACCAACCATATACAGCTTTCCGGAGGAAGCAATCTGACCCTACAGGGGACATCATCCATGCCTCTTGTAGCGGGAAATATCCATCAGTTCAACATCACCTACAAAAAGACGGTAAGCATCAAGGATTACGCTCCGGGCGGCACAACGGGCGGAGCCGGAGAGTACAGTCTGGGAAGTACGGCTACCGTAACATCATCACCCAATCCCGGATACGAATTTGTCGGATGGTATGAGAACAATCAGTTACTAAGTTCTAACCAGTCATATACATTTAAGGTATTGTCAGACCGTACTTTGGTACCGAAGTATCGTAATTATTCAAGCTGGACTGTTAATATATCGGCAAATCCAACCCAGATTAAGACAGCAGGAGGTAGTTCGGCTATCACAGCATCTGCGGTACGTAATGTGTACATCAATGGTGAGTTACAGGGTACTGCTACCGGAACCGTATCACTGAGCAGCGACAATCCGGCATTTGTTATCACCGGCACGACCGTCAGGGTGAGTGAAAACACAACAACCAGCACGCGTTCTGCCATCATTACAGCAAGCTGTGGAGGGGTAACCAATTCTGTTACTTTAACCCAACCAGGTAGAAAGGAAACCTATGTATTTACCATTAATGGAGGTACTTCCGTTACCTCATTATTTGAATCGAAAGGTGGGACAGCCCAATATACCATTGTCAGCCAAAAAACCATTGTAATCGATGGCAATTCGACAACGGTTCAAGCAAACTGGAGCTCATCATGGAATACTTCATCATTCGGTTCACTGGGTAACGATGGTACACTGATTATAGTAGATAACCCAAATACGACACAACGTGCCGCTGTTATCACCCTTACTCAGGAAGGAAGTGGAAAACAGGTTTCAATCAACGTTGTACAGAAAAAGAAAAACTCCGTAGATATTGAAGATTAACATGATAAGAAACGTAATAATAACAGCATTCATTGGTGCAGCTCTTGCGAGCTGTGCCAATGATTCTCCGGAACATAATGAAGCATTACAAGTAGAATGCTATTCACGTTCTGCGAACGAGAAAAAAGTAGTAGAAGACTTCGGCATGTATGTCTTGACCTCATCAGGAACGGCTTACCCGGGAGTAAGTAACCCAGTGCACGTTACCTATCAGTCACCAGGCTGGAACTTCTCTCCCATCCTTCTGAGTGAAGATGCCCAGATTTATTCTTTTTCTCCCTATACGGAAACAACTGATTGCAGTGCACTGAATATTAATCTTAATAATCAGACTGATTATCTTGCTTCTGCAGCAATATCTGCCAGTAAGTCTAATCCCTCAATAAGCATTACAATGAAGCATATACTCAGTAAGATTAATGTAACAATTGACGGGTCAAGTTCATGTCAAGTCAAGCTGCTGAATGTTCCCAACGCTGCGACGTACAATTTAAAAAACGATAAACTGACCGTTGGCGGAAGTGGTAATATAACGACCAGTTCATCAAGTGTTCTGATTTGTCCGGCATCCTCTCAGGTCTTGAAGATGAATATCACCTACAACGGAAAGGAATATGACTATACTGCAGCCTCTAAAACTTATGAAGCAGGTAAGGAATACGGCTATGACCTTACTATCAGTGATAGCAAGGAATTAGTCATTAATGGAGATGTGACAATTACAGACTGGGAACAAGCCGGTGATTATGAAGGAACAGTAAACGAAAAATAAACATGAAGAAAAAAATTTCATTATTAGTATTTGCCTTAGCAACATCAACAGGTGCATTCGCGCAGGATGCTCGAAGCGCAATGAATCAAATACTTGATGGTTATACCTTACCTATTTTTGTTGCATTTATGCTTGGCGGAATTGTCTTAGGATTGGCTCAGCAATGGGACAATATTATAGACAAGGATAATAGAGGAACACGTAAGGATGGGCTCTTTGCGCTTGCCTGGTATGTTGGTTATGCCCTTGTAGCCGCAATAGTTGTCACAGCTGTTAAGTCGGCTATATCCGGAATATCATTAGAAGTATGAAACACAGTTTCCGAAAAGGTTTGGAAAGTCCCTGTAAAATCAGGGGCTTCCTTTCAACAGACTACTGGATACTGGTAGCAGCATTATCAGGAGCATTTATACTTTTCATCTTGGGCTTACGTTCTGGGATAATGGTCGGAAACTGGAGCACATGCATTATGACTATTATATGCAGCTTCGCTCTATTTCCCATCCTGATTCGGAAATTCAGGAAGAACGCAAAAAGTAAGAAGTTCGATGAAATAAAGAAAGAATATACAATTAGTAATTTCCAATTAAGCCACACTATCAGAAAAAATGAGAACAGAAGAAGCATATAGTATCTTAGACATTATTAATGAGGAGAATGGGGTGATACTTACCAAAGGTGGAAATATCTGTATATCCTATCAATTAGAAGAACCTGAATGCTATTCGCTTTCACGTGAGGATATAGACCAAAGGAACAGTCTCATGAAAGAAGCCTTCAAGTTTCTTCCGGACGGATGCTATGTACACAAACAGGACCTCTATCTAAGGAAAAATTATCATGCAGTACCGCTGAATTGGTCATTTCTTGATATAGCAGATGCCAAACATTTTGAGGGTCGGCTATACATGCAGCACTTGTGCATCATTCACTTTGTTCTGACAGGACTCAACTCGTTGGACAAAGCATATATTTCGTCGCCTTTGGCATATAAAGAAAATTTGCATAAAGAAGATCTTGAGAAGTTATCTGATTTCCTTGAAGCGATAAATAACTGTGTCAGCATTATTAAGAATCTGAGAGACACACGGATTGCTCCCATTAAAGGAGAAGATTTGAAAAACTATATATCAGGATACTCTAACCTATTTTCTGACACAAATGCAATTACAGACATACATGTTGACAATGAGTTACATGTAGGGAAAATAAAAGGAAGATATTTCTGTATCTGTGATGAAACGATGTTCCCAGATAATATAAACAGTTATGTGAAAGACAGCTCTCTTCCGATGGCAAATGCGGAACTGTATCACCCTCTTTTTGAGGGATTGGGAATGTACCTGCCCTATAACCACATAGTTAACCAGATTATATATCTGGAAGGGAATGATAAATTACGTACACAGATTGCCCGCAATATCGACATCTATGGTTCAAACAGCTCCATGAGCAAAAGTATAAAAGTGCAGTTTGAAAAACTCGATAAACTCCAGGAGGAAATAATCGAAGAAAATGAAACGCTTGTGCGTACCCATTTTTCAGTCTGCATTTTCGATGAATCAGAAGCCGTTCTTGACAAAGCTGAGAAATCTGTAAAGGAAACATTAAACATTAACCAGTTCAGATACTATATACCCGGATATGATAACCTTGGAAGAATCCATTTTTCATGCGTTCCAGGGCAAATAAGCTGCATGCCCAAGGAGTATCTCATCCTCACAACCTTGCCTATTGCACTCTGTCTATTCCTACAGTGCAGTGAATACAGAAATGATGATGAAGGAATCTTCGTACATGATAGAATGTATCAGATACCACTTCGTAAGGACATCTGGGATGCTTCCAAAAAACGCGTAAATGCTCGTAACGGAATGATTATAGCTGGAACTGGTGGAGGAAAATCAGCCTTCACACTGAATTTCACCCAACAGCTAATAGAGCAGGATTACACCTGCATCGTTGTTGAATTCGGAAAATCCTTCAGCCAGCTTTGCAAATTGTATCCCGATATATCTCTACATGTAGATTATGACGGTAAAACGCCACTTGGAATTAACCCGTTCGATTTAGGTGGGAAGGAACTTGACAATAATGATCTGGAAATGCTTTCAGGAATTATCCAGCGTTATTGGAAGCATATGTTTACCAAAGAAGAGTCTGAGAAAGAGGTTGCATTAACCCGCTTCATCCAGGACTATTACGAACAGGTTTCTTCCGGACATAACTTCGAAAATTTCTACCATTATGTAACAGAAAACTATGAGGAGATACTCAAACGGAAAAATGTTGTTAGCAAATATTTCGACCTGGAGTCATTTAAGCTGAACTGCGGTGAGTTCTTGCCCGGACAGCGATATGAGAATGTATGCAAGGATACTCAAATGGACTTTGCATCAATGAAATTCATCGTATTTGAACTTACGCAAATCAAGCAGGACAGATTCCTGAGTAACCTCGTAATGAGTATGATTTTCTCCATTATTCAGAAGAAACTTCTATCTGACAGACGGAAAAGAGGAATTTTGATTTTTGACGAATACGCGGAAACGGCACAAATGACTGATACGGCCACCGGAACAGGCATTCATAGTTCTGTGGCATTCTGTTATCAGAAGATTCGTAAAGAAAATGGTGCTGTGTATACCATCGTACAGACTCCTGAGCAGCTTCCCGACGACGAGAATACCAAAAACATCATCAGTAATACAGATATGCTTTTTGTATTGCCGACAAAGGAAGTAATCTATCAAAGTATAATAGACAAGTTCAAGATTACAAGAGATTATCAGATAGCATTAATGAAGTCCATGCGGAACAACTTTTCCGGTCCTCGTCCTTACTCCGAGTGCTTCATGAGAATGGGTGAGAATTACGCTACAGTAACACGCTTGGAATTTTCTAAAGAAAAATTCTTAGCCTTCCAGACTGAAGGTGAAATATGGTCAGAACTTGAAGAGAAGACAAAGAGAATGTCCATGCAGGATGCTATTACAGAATATATTAACGAACATAAAAAATAAAAGTCATGAAAAAATTATTTATTGCCTTATTAGTATCATTTCTATCCCTACAGCTACATGCCCAATGGGCTGTAGCAGATGCTCCAAATCTAGCCCAGAATGTTAAGAATTATGTGGAATTACAGAAACAGGTAGACCTACTCACCGACCAGAAAAGTAAACTTGATGAGGGTCTTGATATGATGCGTAAAGTTAATACTACAATTGGTAACTCAGTTACCGTCAAAAACATTATGGAACGGCAGATTCGTCTATCCTCCATGTGTGTAGAAATAGTAGGGAAATATGAATTAGGTCCGAAATCGGCACAAACTTTAACTACATCTATCGCACAAATATTAGCCAACAACAGAAAAATGATAAGTCTTTTTCAGATGATTTTATCACCTAATGTAAAAATGAATGATGCCGAACGTTTGAATGCCCTAACTGAAGTTGAAAAAGATATGAGAGAGGAAGAAAAGAAATTATACAAGTTTTCGTCTCTATTGAATCAATACGAACAATTCCAAAAACTATTTGAATGAATACCACAGTAAAAGTAGACAGTATTTTTAAAGAAATGTTTCTGGCTTATGCACACGTAAAATCCAGTCTTGCATTTGATGCGTTTCTCGCAATAATAGCAGGAGTCATACTTACCACTTTAGTCTTTAAATTGGCCACAATCGTTAAAGACATGTTGTCAGAAGGTAAAGGGTTTCAAGTAAAACATTTCTTTGAAGTTGGAAAGCAATATATGATTATTATGGCGGTAATTGCTATGCTACCACCTTTCATTACAGTGTTTGAACAACTCCTGGCATATACTGCAGAACATTTAGTATCAAATATAGCACCACAAGGAGCGTATGACCATAACCAACACATTCTTCATTTACTTAAACGTATGAAAGATGATTTTTTGAGTATGGATATGGTTGATATGGTGACATCAGGAATCGATAATATCCTTTCAGGAGTACTTATGGCAGGAATTGGATCATTCTTCGCGTGCGCATACGACTATATAATGCACGTATTTATGGCCACTCGCTATTTAATGCTTCTGCTGATGGAACTAGTTGGACCAATTGCAATCGTATGTCTTCTCAATGATGATACGCGCAGTTCATTCTTCACTTGGTTGAAAGGCATGTTCGGGGTTTTCATGCTATATCCAGGATTTATAATCGCGAGTGTGTTTGCGGACGAATATGTAGCTAACCTAATAACAGCAGATAAGTTCCCTGCGTTCATACTTGTAATATTTTCTTTTATCCTTAAACTATCCTTATTAGCAACTGTAAAAGCAATGGTAAATAAATGGTTATGATGCGCAACATTAAAGACATACTGAAAGATTTCAGCAAGTATGCTGAAGCTCGAAAAAGTTTTACACTCAGAACGAAAATTGTATTTATCTTCTGTTCTGTTACAATAGCAATGGTATTATTCTTCAGCTACCGGGTCGTTAATAATGCCATGAATAAGATATTAGTGATAAACGAAGGTGGTGAATTTGTCCATTTCAAGGCCATGCAAACAGACAAGTTGTTTGAAAGTCTTCTAAAAAGTCATTGTTATTATACAGCTTACTACCTTAACAGCTTTGACCGCCTGACAATTGAAGAGAACCAGGCACGCGGTCTATTCCTCGTGAATAAAGGTGATGCCAATACCATTTTTGCAAAGTATCAGGCAGACCGTGCTTACGGAGATGCACTTGAGCTAGGAGTCGTATATAGATGCGACTTTGAAAGAATAAATAAGGTAAGCGTACAGGGAAATGAATATAATGTACAGTTCTCTTCCGTTCTATCAATTATCTCAAATACGGGTACCAAGAAAGTCCGGATAATCAGTGAAGGTACCGCTATAAGGACAACACCGCAATATCCAGAGAATGTGACCGGCTTCTTTTTTAAGAATTATCAGCAAACCTATCTGCCATATGAAAACTAAATACCCCAATTTTATGGCTATCTCTCTCGGGATAATTGTCGCAGAAATGTTAGCCTTAGTATTATACCTGTTTTATCGCATAATGCCTAAGTAATGAAATGAGAACGAAATTCACAATAATTGGAATTATAGGAGTAGTAGTAATTGGGCTGCTGTATCTGATATATCTCACACTTCCAAGGGATGAGAAAAGTAAAGGTGATGAAGTCAAACTTCGCAGCGAAATAAAATCCGGATATACGGTAGATGAAATGATTAACGAGGTCAAAAAAAATTCCAGACGTAATCAATATGAAGAAACCAAGCCTGACACGTCCAATGAAGAGGACTTACAGAGAATCCAGGAACTCATTAAACAAAACGAGGGTGCATTTCAGGAGCCTGTTCAGCAGCGTACAGAGACGGCCGTACAAGCTGTGCCGCAAAAAAAGAAAAAAGTAAATATAGAAAAGGATACTACAAGCATAGCGATAACCAAGCCTACACCTCCTGTACGTCGTACTTTTAACAGTATTCGACTGATTAAAGAAGATGAGAAAAACGCGATAAAAGCATTCGTCCATTCCACACAGACAGTCATGGTTGGTTCGACTCTTAAAATGCAGCTTGCTGAAAATTGCCTGACTGACGACGGCCAGCGAATACGAAAAGGTACGCCAGTGTACGGAGAGGTCACAGCGATTGACGGTGAAAGGGTTATTATTAAGATAAGTTCGATTAATATCAACAATAATATCCTTCCCTTCAAGAAGAACGTGTATTCCCGTGATGCCATTGAAGGAATATATGTTCCCGGGAACCCGAAATCAGACGTGGCCAAAGATGCTGGTGCATCAGCCGTTTCAGGAGCCAATACCAATATATCAGGAGGACTGGACATCGGTACCCAGCTTGTGGCAGGTGCGGCAAACAGTGTTATCAGCGCGACAAAATCCGCTACAAGCAAGAATATCCGGAAAATCAAAGTAACAATAAAAACCAATTATCAAATCCTATTAATGGAGGACAAAAAACCATGATAAAATACTTGTTATTCATAATAATGCAAATCCCTTTCTTGGCACACGCGCAAATGATTGAGGAACTTTCTGCTACTCCTCTGGAGATTGGATATGAAAAGACGCTGCACATAATATTTCCCACTGAAGTGAAATACTGTAACGCGGGGAATGACCATATACTTGCTGAAAAAGTGAGTGCACAGCCCAACATTATCCGTATCATTGCAGCAGAAAGAAACTTTCCGGGCGAAACGAATCTATCTATCGTTACGGCAGATACTAAGTTCTATTCATATTCCATTCACTATAGTGAAACACCAAAAGTAAGTTACATTCATATAGGGGACACCTCCCCTACTCCGCATGTACTTCCAGTTGGTAAGGATAAACAAATGTATCTGATTTTCCCCGGAAAAATCACATATGAGGACCACGGTTCTCAAGACATAACAGTTGAAAAAGCTGAAGGTGTAGACAACATTCTTGCGGTCAAAGCTGTATGTGAATTTCAAAAGGAATCGAACATTTCCGTTGTCACGGATAACGGAAAATTCTACACATTCAATCTTCAATACTCTCCCAATCCTGAAGTATTCACTTTTGTCATTGATAAAGACGAACAGCAGAAGGTAGCAATACTTGACGAAGGAGAATTGACGACTGACCAGAAAGAAAAAATCCATGATGCGATAAATAAACGTTTGCCGATGGATCTTGGATTGAGAGATGAAATATCCGGGGTTGAATTTGAGATAAACAATATCTTTATTCACAATGATATTCTCCTGTTCAGAATTTCTCTTCGTAACCGCACCCAGATTAATTATACGATAGACTTTATGCGTCTGTACATTCAGGATGCGAAGAAAAGCAAGAAAACAGCTATCCAGCAGCTGGAACAAAATGTATTGTTCACATTCGATTATCCGGAAGACATTCCGGCTCACGAGAAAAGAACATTTATTGTGGCCGTGAATAAGTTCACAATACCTGACAAAAAACGACTTGTCATAGAGATTCAGGAGAAGAATGGTGGCCGTCATTTCTTCTATAAACTAAAAAATAAATCCATCCTGGAATCTGAAGAAGTTTTCCGCAATACTCAAGAGCAAAAAACTGAAGACGAAGCAGACAAGATACTCAGGAGGGTCTACCGATGATAACCTATATGATAGCCTGCATGCTGCATTTATCTATCTCATCAAACCCGAATGTAAGAAACAGTCTGATAGAACTGCTTGAAGGATGCCACACTTTACAGCCGATAGGGAAAATAATAGACATTCTCCACAAAGAAGGTATGTACGAATCCCTACCCTTACAATGGCCAGTTAAAGGTAAATACCGGATAAGCAGTCATTACGGATACCGTAATCACCCACTGACAGGAACGAAAAAATTTCACTCGGGGGTGGATATTGCAGTCGAGCTGGCCACTCCGGTATATGCCGCCGGATCAGGGAACGTCATATATGCCGGAAGAAAAGGAGGATATGGACGCTGTATCATAATACAGCACCAGTTCGGATTTACCAGTATCTACGGGCATTTATCGGCCTATTATACTACGGCAGGCAGAGAAATCAAGCAAGGACAAGCTATAGGATTTGTCGGGAGTACAGGACAAAGCACAGGTAATCACCTCCACTTTGAGATACGTAAAAATAAAAGAGCAATAAACCCAATATGGTATGATGGACATGAGAGATGAAGTTGAACAGATAATATTGCGAACAATGGTTAAGGAAGGGATGGATGCTGCACCTCAGGATTACGAGTTCCTGATGAAATATAATCTTAAGCAGATTTATTTCTACAGTATCGACTGTTCGATGAACGGAGCAGGAATAGACCTGAAGTCTCCCATACTGGAGAAACTAAAGAAAGCAATCATAGAAGATACGACCTTTCCACTTCTTCATGATGAATACAAAAAAAATGGAAAAGCGGGAGTCATGAAAAAATTATTGAACAACGAAGCGTATTATAAAACCTTTTTAAAATGTATTCGAAATGGTAAGTAATAATATTGTCGATTACCTGGAAAGAATTAAAGGGCTGTATACTCTCATTAAGCAGGAACATACAGGTTCTCTCAGTGATATAGCAAAAAAAATGCGATTGTCACGGCGAACCATTGCAAACTATATATCTGAACTTAAATCGCTCGGTGCGGATATAAGTTATGACAAACAGCGTAATACATATTTCTTCAACAACGAGTTTACATTGTATGCAACATTTGAAGTAAAATTATCAACATAGCGAAAGAAAAAAGGAAGAGTGCAACATTGTTGCACTGGTGCATACTTAGCTTTGCAGTATGTATAAAATAAATCTCAATTTATAAGTAAATTTTCGAATTTGTAATTTTTTTACCCCCGGAGCCTGCGTGAGTATCCTCCGGTTTTTAAAGAAAAAAGTAGCACTTTTAATAATTATAATTATGAAAATGAAGTATTTATTTTTAGCATGCGGTATGGCTGCACTATTTGCTGCCTGCCAAAACGAAAATGAGCCAAAAGCTGTTTCGGACAAGCCCGGAACCAGCGGTGATTACAGAATCATCATTGAAGGAGAAGAAACGGATGCACAGACTTCCAGGTCTTCCGGAACAATCCAGTTTGTGGGAGGAACAGCGAGCGGAGCAGGTCTCTATGACGGAGTAGGAAGAGCCTTTGTCTCTGCCACGCCAGACCCCGGATACGAAATCAATTATTTTTACGGTGGTCCTGATTCTGAACCAAAAAAATACGACAATGCCAATGGTGGAGCTACATCATTTGATGTTCCAATTAATGGTCAAGACCATTTATTTCATGTCGGATTCAAGAAGAAAACCGGTTCGCTTAGGATAAACGCCGGAACTGGTGGAACAGTATCTCCAAATGGTCAAGTAGCAATCCAAAGAGAGGTACCTTTCTCAATAAAAGCAACACCCAATAGTGGTTATGAATTTGCAGGATGGACTGTCAATAGTGGGAATGTCACAATTGCCAATGCAAGCAGTACAAGCACCACTGCAACATTAAATAGTGCTTCAGGAACTATTACAGCACAATTTAAACAAAAAGAAGAGTTAGTTATAAACATTTCAATTGTTCAACGAGTCAAGGCAACTGGAGAGAAAGTAGTGGCACCAATAACAGCCATTTATGATAACGGGAATGGCGATAAAGGCTATTTTAATAAAGACAACAATGATAATTTCGTAGCTACAGTCAAAGAAAGTGGCACTGTTTCTTTAAGTGCATCTGATTCAGGACAATATAGATTTTTAGGATTCTACTATATGGGAACAATCCCTTCCTCTTTTGTTGTGAGAGATTACATAAAGTCTTCATATGCAACAATATATGCATACTATGAGAAAATAAATTAATAAAATAATAAATAAATCCCAAATACAAGGCATGTATACCTGTATTTGGGATTTATTATTTTATTCACCAAACAGCTTTGATTGAACGAACAATAACGGAATAATTCTTTCCATCCATTGATATTATAGGGTTACCAGCAACTTCAATACTTATGATTTCTGCAAGATACCATTCAGGGGATACAGTATGGTCTATTGTATAGGATGATTTATTGCAAGGAAATACTACATGCTTTCCAGTGACTGAGTTATCGGTTTTTCTATATGTTATATTCAAATCTAAATCAGTAGGAAACTGAATATTAAAACCTTTTTCATTTTTAAGTATAAAATTGATGTAAGAATTATTATATGTAACATCCATATATGCAAATAATATGTCTTGCTTGAATTGCGCTGTAATAGTACCTGAAGAAATTTCATAGCTCTATTTCATCATCTTTCGATGTGGAATTTTTTGTTTGCATGAAGTTCATGCCATGGATGAAATTATGTGTCATATTATTTTTATCCTGAATCTCGGATTCCATACGGTTAATTGCAGTCTTAAAGAAAAAATCTATCAGGTATTCGTCTGTTGCTTCTTTCCGTATGAATTTGAGTGCAGAGATATATTCCTCCCTTTTTTCACGAGGAATAATAAGTATAGGCTGCTCTTTTTTTAGCAGGATAAAATTTGTAAACATTCTCCCTATACGCCCATTACCGTCCCGGAAGGGATGAAGATATTCATAAAACCCATGGAACTTGGCTGCGATTATCATTGGATGAACTCCATCTGAATCAATGGCTTCCTGTGTGCTTTTTAATAGAAGGGGTACACGCTTAATCAATTCTTTATGGTCACCAAAAATTGTGTCGCCTGCACACATATCCACCGTAGTGTATTCTCCCGGATGTGATGGGTGTTCATCATGCTGTGTCCGATATGATAAAGTATGCTCTGTTAAGAGTCTGTGCGTTTCTTTCAACAGTTCTTCAGATAAAGGCTTATCAAGGTTCTTCAGTAAAAATTCGTATGCCTGGAAATGGTCAAGCATCTCAAATGCTTCCAGTAGCGTTTTTCCTTGCGGTATCATACCAAGCCCTTTTTCCTTGAGCGTGCGTGTTTCATCAACAGAAAAACTATTCCCTTCAATGGCGCAGCTGTGGGCAGAAAATAAAATCTCATTATATTCAATGAAATCCTGTTTGCAGAATTTGTCCGATACAATTTTTTTGTATTGCGAAACAAGTTCATCGTATTTTGTTATTAGAGTACCTTTCATTAGCTTTTTATTTTCAAAGATACAAAAAACTGACTTATGATGAAATCACTTCATAGTTCTATTTCAAATTCTCTATTTTGTTCTGGTGTACAAAACTTGCTTTTTTCTAAAAGAAGTAAGTTTTGTTCAATTTCCTTAGCATGTGAGTCCTTAACACCGCACTCTTTTGCATATTCTTTCCAGTGTGAGGCTACATCAACTATTTTTTCTATAATTTCATTTGCTCTATTAATGCCGGCTTTATTGGCCACATCAATTAAATCGTTATATGAAAAATTGTCTTGTTTACCATTAAGTGACATCTGATGTCTATTAGTCCATCTCCCAGATGGTGAGTAAGAATAACACAGGTCATAAGCTGGAGCTAATTTCCATTCACCTTGTTTATTCATTATGAAACTATGATTCTTTGTATGGTCATCATGATTTCTCATAACAACATTAAAAACCATCCGACGATAGAATTCTTCCATTTGTGGGTAGCTTAGTTTCATTTTTCTCATCACTCCGAATGCTTCTTCGTATGAATGGCGAACATCCCGGTCATAATGGGCAATTCCTGCGAGTGTTTGTACATGCAGCTTTTCTCCATTATCTTCTCGGTCAAATCGTTTTGTCATAAAATGACTATGGTCATGTTCGACCAATAGCCGTGATTCCATCATATTTATTCCACATGATTGGGCCATACGGTAATATGCATATTCAATATTCCCAATACCTTTAGGGTTATTTGTTATCTTATCATGCTCCATAAAGGTGGTTCCATCGAACTTTAACAGCCAATAGTGAAATCCTTCTGGAGCATTAATCTGTCCGGATCTTACTTCGCCGGTCATGTCGTTATACGCAATAATAGCCTTTGGTTTTGCACCTCCTGCAGATGTTCCGACTTTTAAAATATCAAGAATAAATTTATTTTCCTGGTGTAACTTTTCCTGGAATGAAGCTCTGTTATTGAATATACTATCTGCAAGTTTTGTGAGCTCTTCAATATGGAGAATTGACGATTCTTCTAACTCCTTAAATTGGTGACTTGGTTCAAATTCTAAAGCACCCATGCCTCTTTTCCCAACATAGCATAATCGGTCTAACGATGTAATCTGCTCATTAGATAATCCATGACTCGAGAACCACTCATTAATAATTTGGGTTCCAAACTTATCTGGCAACGAATCAGCAATTAATCCTGGTAAACCGCCAAAACATGGATTTTTAGTATTTAAAAATTGATATACTCTATCTTCAGAGCTTTTTTTAAGAGGCATCATAAGTGGAGATATATCAAGTTTAGAACGGAGAAATTTGGGCTCATATTGAAACGCTGCAATCTCTTGCTTTTCGTTCCAGACAAGAGAGCCTACGTTTTGCCCCCATAATTTGACATCAACAATAAGTGACATAGTTTAAAATTTAATTCCTTACTCTTTTTTTATTTTTACCTTGTAACTTTTTCATAAGAATTGGGGATAAAGGAGGTTCAGGTATAAAACCTTCAAGATTTTCCAGCATATCCAATTCTCTCAATATTCGAAGAATTTTATCAAATGATACATTTTTTCCTTGTTCTAATCGAACTACTGTATCAAGTCCAACGCCTGCCCCCTCGGCAAGTTCCTTTTGCTGAAGATTCTGCCTGATTCTATACTCTTTTATCCTTAATCCGACTTCTTTTAAAATAGCCAAGTTACTTTTTTCTGTCCACATTTTTTTTGTAAAGATATAAATAATACCTGATATATCAATTGTTATACGAAAAATATAATATATTAAATGAAATATCAGTTATTATAAAATATTGAAATGTCATTGTTCATTACTCTAGGAACGATTACGGCCAATTTCAAAGAGGTTGTCTCCAAAAATACGTGTACAATAACAATACAAGTACCCGGAACTTACGTATATGGAGGTCAGACTTATCACCTGTATGGATGGGATGGAGAGGCTGACATTTATATTGGAGGTCATTATGCTGGAAGTATTAGCGGCCCGGGCACCAATAGTATGAGTGCGGCATTTTCCTATACTGGAACATCAGTGCGAGCCGGAGCCTCTGTTGAAGTCTCTGCTTCAAGATTAACTTTGTATTATTCATCTTCTGGAGGTGGTCAGATTCCTTGCCCGACAATGACCGGTACAGGTTCTTTGGATTCCTCATTCAGAGCAACAATACCACTAGTGAAAAAATGAGCTGCCCACGCCTGAAGGCATGAGTAAACAGGACAATAGGGAGAAGAAAGTCTTAGAGCGAGGAAGTTATATCAGCTTCCTCGCTCTTGATTAAAGGGCATCACGGAAATACACGTAAACAAATGTTGTGGTCTGTACGGTAAATCCAATGTGTGCAGTTGAACGTGCGCCGTTGACTGTACAATATTCAAATATCATCCGATTACCAGTAGGAGAATCCCCTGAAGATATTTCCTCAGTAGTCAAGTCTCCTGCTATTTCAGTACCTTTCGCATACGCACCACCTTGTATTTTAGTCATCGTTTTAATATCATAAAAATAGAGATAGTTGGGAGGAGTAAGTATCTTATAATCATTTATAGATTCATCCCAATAAAAATATTCTATTACAACAACATGCTTACTAGTAGTTTCTTTAAATTGTGCTGTAATAGTTCCTGAAGTAATTATCAAAAAAAATTCCACCTTTGCAGAAAAAATGAATTTAGATAATTTGACTAAAATAGTCCAACATGAGATTAATGCCATCGCACAAGTGAATAAATTAAAAAGCCTTTGCTGCCAGCTTTCTATTACAGCTAAAGACTACTCTACCATCATTAATATATCGCCTAACTTCATAGCTCAAAAGAACCTTGGAGGAAGCTATGATACAATTATACATGAAGTATCAGAAGACAATTCTGTATATCACTCCCCTATCGAGATTTTCAATCTCATCATGGAAAGCAAAAAGATTTCACCAAATACTAAGCTGAACTATAAAAGGACGAAAAAGCTGCTTATAGAATTTGCTCCATTGGCCAGCTATCAGGATATAGATAAACGATTCATAAGAGCATTTGAAATTTATCTGACTCGTAAAAATCTTTGTGCAAATACAATTCTTAAATATCTGAAGTGTCTCAAAAGAGCATTAAGGCTTGCGCAACAAACTGCATATTCCGGCGGATACCCGTTCAGCATTTCCGGTGATATCCGTTCAGTCCCCAGTTAGTATTCAGTGTTGTTGGCAAAGTTAATACTTCTTTCTTAGGCTCTCTCCTTTAAGGTCAAATTTTATTGCCTTATGCACGATTCTGTCCAGACAGGCTTCCGCAATGAGCTCGCTTTGGAACACATCATACCAGTCTGCAACGGGAAGCTGGCTGGCCAGGATGAGTGCCTTCCGGTTGTACCGGTCATCGATGATCTGTTCAAAGTCATGCTGTATCTGGCCGTCCAGCTTGACCATCCCAAAGTCATCGATAATCAGCAGGTCATGTGCGTTCAGCTTCCGGAAGAAGTTTGTTTCCCGTCCTTCCAGATGTGCAAGCTTCAGGTTCTCGATGAGCATGTTCATCGTGAAGTACAGTACCTTCCGGCCGTTCCTGCATGCCCTGTCACCCAGGGCACAGGCAAAGTAGGACTTCCCGGTTCCTGCCGGTCCGGTAATGATGACCGTCATTCCGCCCGTGATGTAATTTCCGGTTGCAAGGTCGGCTGCAGAGCAGGCCTGTATGCCCCTTGCCGTGTCCGTTTCAAGTTCTTCCATCGAGGCTCTCAGACGGAAGCCGGCATTCTTTATAAGACGCTGGATGCGGTTGTTCCCTCTCGTGTCACGTTCGTACTGGAGCATGATCTGCATGCCTTCACGCAGGGTAAGCTTGTCCAACTGATGTGTTTCTTCCAGAGAGCTCCAGCAGCTTGCCATTCCCGGAAGCTTCAGCTCGTGCAGTGTTCTTTCTGTTTCGTTGCTCATAATCATTTATTGTTGTTGGTTTATGTCATTTCCTGTAAAATAGTCTTTTCCGCGCATGTTCCCGTGGTTTGACGGTGTAGGCGCATGGAAGATTACCGTCTCGTCTGCGGATGCATTCATGCCGTTACGTCTGAGTATGGCTTCAAACTTGCTGTAGGAGTAAATACCGTACTCCATGCACTGACGGCAGGTAAGGTCAAACGTGGCAAGGTCATACTTCCTTCTGAGGCTGACTATGGAGTTGCACAGCTTGTAATACACCTCTTCAGGCTGTGCGGTACGTTTGGGGTCAAAGATTCTTTTTACATATTCATGGCAGTCAGGTGATATATCTTTTGCTTTCTCCACATAATAGGCTGCCGAACGCTCCATAATCACCCTGCAGCTGGATGCGAGATGTTCCCTGACTGTGGTATAGCCGTATGTATGGCTGCGGATATGTGAGGCCACCAGTTTCTGCTCCACATAGACCTTGACCCATGAACGCGTAAAGACTACTCTTGCCTGTTTTCCTACATGGATATAGGGGACGGAGTAAAAATGGGTCACCTTGTCCTGTCTCAGCTCCACATGGCAGTTTGCCTGTACTTTCAGATCGGCATACAGGCGCATCTCATAGGGTTCCGGTTTCAAGGGTTTCAGCAGCTCCTTCTCCATGGCATGAAAACGCTCCTCACGGCTGTAGGGACGCTTCTGCATACGGGTCTGGTTGTGCCTTTCCATCAGCTCCCATACGGCACGGTTCAGTTCCAGGAGTGAATGGAAGGTACGGTTACGCAATCTGGCATAGACACGGTTATATGTAATCCTTACGGAGTCCTCTACCAGAGCCTTCTGTGTCGGCGATGCCGGGTCGCATGGCAGTACCACGAAATGGTAGTAGTTGCCCATGTCCTCAAGAGCCTTGTTCAGCTTCGGCTCATGCCGGTCATTGCTGATTACAGCCGATTTGAGGTTGTCAGGAGTCAGTATGGAAGGTACACCGCCCAGATGTTCCAGACACATCCTTATGGCATACAGAAAGTCCTCCGTCTTCTGCGAAGGTACACATACCACATAGGTATAGTCGCTGTAAGGCATGCAGGCGACAAACACCTCCACCTTGACAATTTCTCCGGTTTCGGCATCCACATAGCTGAGCTTGTCACCGGCAAAGTCCACCATGAGCTTTTCACCCGGTTTGTAGGTGTTGGCCAGTACGGCCGTAACATCCTTCTTCGCAACGAGATTCTGCTTCAGATGGTAATAGAACTGTGACTTGCCGTAACCATCGGGATGAGTCGCACGGTATTCATCGAACAGGACCTGACGGCTTACATGGGATTTGGGGTCCGCCAGCAGTTCCCTGTATCTGGGTAGCAGGATCAGAAACTCTTCCATTCTCCTGTCCGTATATGCCGGAGAACCAGCATGGAACATCCGTTCCAATTCGGGATCGTCAATCTCAAGGAGGTCGCTGATGTTCCATCCGTTGGCTTTTACTGTATTCACATAACCGTTGACGGTTTCCTTGTCAATCGGTAACTTGCGGCTTACACCGCGGTTGGATTCTCCGGCCTGCTTGAGCTGGAGTACTTGTTTTATCAGACTCATATCCTTTGTTGTTCCTGCCATGACTGTGCTGTTTCTTGTTAGCTTACCAGCACAAAGGAAACTGAAACCGGGGAAAGAATGAACGGATATGCTCCGGAAACGAAGATATACGCTCACAATTCCATGCACGGCTGAACGGATATACTCCGGAAAATCTGAAAGCATACGTCTAAAGTGAACGGGTATGCTCCGGAAAAAGGGTGCTACAACCTGCAATTCTCGGAGGTGAACGGATATGCTCCGGAAAAATTGAGATTTTAATGTCTGGTTATCCATTTTTTCATCCTTTTAGGGGATGAACGGATAAAAATTACGCTTTTAAGGTATGGTTTTATACCCTAATAAGCTGCCGGAAAGTGAACGGGTATGCTCCGGAATATGTACAACAAACCGGGCAAATAAAAGAAACAATAGAGGAACTATTCTCACTAACGGTGACAAAAGCAGAAATAATCCGGAAAGAGTCTCTTACCCCTCACGAGCTTAATAAGCTCCAGGAATATTTAATTTCCAATTTTACAAATATGGAAAGCGATTATCGAGAAGCGCTTTCAGCATTTTTATTTTCATGTTATACCGGCATACGCTACTCTGACATATGTCAATTGACATATGCAGATATGAAACGCATTAAAAACAAAAGATGGCTCATCTTCACCATGCAAAAAACAAAACAAAAAGTATATGTGCCACTCGACCAGATTTTCGGAGGAAGAGCATTAAAAATTATGAGACTGTTTCACCGTACTCGAGGAAAATTGTTTTATCTTCCCAGTAATGCCAAATGCAATAGAGTAATTAAGAGAGTATATAAAAATCAGCAAATAGGGAAAAAGAATATATCATTCCACACCGGACGACACACAGCAGCCACTCTCCTACTTTTTTATAAAATACCGTTGACAACCATTCAATCCATTTTAGGGCATACTCATATAACTACCACTGAGATATATGCAGAACAGAATGAAGCGACAATATACAACTCAATTAAGGGTGTGAAATTCAAGGAATTTATTTGAAAAAGGCAGGTACGCCGTGACACGTACACTGCCCAGGTCGAAAGGACCGTCGAATTTCTATGCAAATATAAATATAATCATCATTCCATACAAATCATAGAAATAATGCATTCTCAGATTATGGGTATCCATATATTTGCATTTCTACGCATCTATATTTCTACATGTTTATATATTTATATGTTTATATTTCTACGCATCTATATTTGTAAATATGCAGAAATATATTATTTTTGCATTGTCGAATTTCTAAAACATATATTATGATAAAAACAATTTGTCCACTGAACTACAAAGGCGGTGTAGGTAAGTCAACAACCGCATACAATCTGGGCGTTGCCCTATGGTTACTTGGTAAGAAGGTTTTACTTATTGATACGGATACACAATGTAACCTCACTAATCTCATCGGATTCTCACAAAAACAAGGGGATGCAACCTTCTATGAATGGTTGACTAAAGAAGAACAAAAGATGCCGGCATATGAACAATATCCGGGTTTATATTATGTACCTGCATCTTATGAGCTTTCCAACATCGAGAGTTACCTGATGAACAAGAGAAATAGAGATAAAATACTTGCCAAGAAATTGTCTCCTTACCTCTCCCCTCTCCCTAACGGGGATTACTTGTTCGACTATATCATTATTGACTGCGCCCCCAAAGAAGGGATAGTAAACGACAACGTCATGAGCGCAAGTGACTATGTGCTGATACCTACAGAATGTTCAGGATTCTCTTTGCAAGGAATGCAGAATCTTATGTTCTCAATAAAAGATGTGAAAGAAAACCTGAATGAGAAACTTGAAATTCTCGGTTTCTTACTTATCAAATATGACAAGCAAACAAGAATCTCCAAGCAGGTTACAGAATTCTTTGAAACTAACTATCCAGACAAGGTTTTTAAAACCAAAATCAGGAAGAATGTAAAGTTCGATGAATCCCCATTAAGGCATCAAGGCATTTTCGAATACGCACCCGATGCTAACGGAGCTGAGGACTACATGTCATTGGCTGAAGAAATAACGGGTGAGAAGCGTCCAGAAGATTGGAGAGAAAAGTCTCTGCACGCATGGAATGTAAAAAATAACATTAAAGAAGAGGAGGAATAAGTATGGCCAATAACAAGCCTATAGATTTTGGAATTCAAAGCTTCATGGATAACGTGGCAGAAAATAAGCCTGCCACACCTTCTGTAGAATCGGCAAGCATCGCCCAGAACGAGGTAAGACAAGAAGTAAAGCGGTCTCCAGGTCGACCAGCTAAATCTACGCAGCGTTCTGAGCGAATAATCTTTAAACTCGATACAAAATCTTATACAGAACTATCCATGATTAAAGTATTAAACCGTCTGGATATTCAGGACGTTGTTTTTGCTGCCACGGTAAAGTTTCTGAAGGAGTTCAATTCTGCTAAGGGATTGACAGCTGAAGGAATCGAAATCGTTAAAGAGATAAAGGAGCGTTATGAAAAATAGCTGAAGGAAATACATACCATAGACGGGGCGGGTAGGAAAGAAATACGTTATGTATTGCAGGAAAAAGCCCACAGCACAGTGAGGACTTGCAGCGGAAAGCCCGCCCTAGAAAGGAACGCCCGAAAGAAAAATCTACATATATACAGTATATATCATATATATATTATATATTTGCAGAAAAGACGGAATTATGGAAGCGACAGTAACATACAAGAAAAAGATAATCGACCTGAAAGAGGACACTTTCAAGGCTCTTTCGGTCATGGCAGCACGCCAGGGTACAAACCTGAAGAAGCTAATCGAAAGTCTGCTCGACAAGACAGCGGAAGAATACGACGACAGCGAAGCCTACCGCTATATGTCCGAAAAATATCCGGAAGGAAAGGTGAAGCTGGAGAAGAACGAGCGCAAGGAATTTATGGACTGGCTGGGAGTGGTTGAGAAATGAGGGTTGAATTTTCAAAAGAGTTTGAAAAGGCTGTTCGCAAACTCTCAGGAAAGATGCTGGATTCAGTGCGTAATTCGGTACAGGAAGTCATCAATGCCGGGAGCATTGAAGAACTGACGGACTGCAAGAAGCTGGTGGATTACGAGTTTATTTACCGCCTGAGGATAGGCAGTTACCGTGCCTTCTTCAGCTATCATGTACAGATAGTGGATGACTGCGTAATGTTTCTCTATCTGGTGCCCAGAGGTCAGGCATACGACAAGAAGATGGAAAAGAACCTGCAGAGGAAAGATACTTAACGGAACTTCTATTTATAGGCATCTATATTTCTGCAAATATATATTTGCAGAAATATAGATGCCTTTTTTAGCGGTACAAAATCACACAATCTTCGACTTCGGTAGGAAGACCGAAAAGAGGGTATCGTGTGAAATAGGGTTGCGCTTCTTCATCAGCTGGAGTGCAAACAATATCTACACCAATTTGCTCAAAAGCTTCATCTATCTGTTTGACTTCTTCATCTGTCAGACCAGTCATGTCGCCATTGAAGATGTAGCCAAAGGCCCATGTAGGTATTTTTTCTATAGTCTTTTTCATTTCCATAATAATACAATTATACACATGTATAATTCTACGCATTTATATGCGTAGAATTACAAAATTATTCCTTCAAGATAATTGAAACTTTTTCAAAGAGTTTCGGGTCATTCCGCTTGAGTTGTTCAAGATACCATTTTTCACAAGTGATTTCAATATCTGTTCCATCAAAATAGAAAGGATAGCCCACTGCTGTGAGAAGTGCGGCCAATCTTGCCGGACTACCACTGATTACAAATGTTTTTAAATCCAAAGCCATAGTTATTTATTTATGGAGTGGGAGAGTTCCCACTCCTTGTGAAACTTATAATCTTCCTTCATCAGCATAACTGAAATATTCGTTATTTCCTATGATTAAATGGTCAAGAACTTTAATGTTCATCATTCTACCAGCTTCAACCAAAGCACCTGTCAACCTATCATCATCCCTGCTTGGAGTAAGATTACCGCTCGGATGGTTGTGTACTAGAAAGAATGAAGTTGCTCCGCATAAGAGGGCTTCTTTCATTATTACCCTTACATCAACTTGCGTTGAAGCAATCCCACCTATTGAAATTCTCAGCTTACGTATTACTTTCGCTGCCTGATTAACATAGATAACCCATGCTTCTTCTACCTTTAAATCACTCATAACAGGTGACATGAGCTTAAAAACATCATAGGAACAAGAAACTTTAGGATACTTGGATAATGCAGCCTGACCTCTCTTATAAAATTCAATAGCAGCCAAAGCAAGTTTCTTGCGTGCAGGAGTCATTTTGTATATCACTTCATCAAGTGTACATACATTGCCATACACAACCTCTTGCTCTTTAACCATCATAGATACACTTTCTTGGTTAGTGAGAATGTAAGCAAGTTCTGCCATGTCCATCGCTCTAAATTCTCCATTGATTTCGAAATTTTTTGTTTCCATACATCTATACATTAATAAGTTAAACATCAGCCGCAGGTGAATTATTCTAACTCCAGATTCAGGAGCCTTTTTCAAATTCTTTTTTCTCCCTATACGACTTTTTTTTTTAATCATTCTCTCCCCGAGTTCTTTCGCCTTTTTCGATGCAATAATTGTGCGACTGACCGTAGATGTATGCAAGGGTACCGGGATGAAAAATACCGCACAGCTATGCTGCTCAGGATATTTTTCATAACGGCACAAAGTGCCTTGCAGACTTCTACAAGGCGCTCTAAATTCGCATCGTGAAAAAGGGAAATTCGGGGAGAGATACACTACGAAAAAGGAGTATAGGAAAAGAGAAAAAATGAGCAATATATACCATAGTGTATCATGAGATTTCAGTATATTTGTAATTATTACCAACAATATAAATGCATGACAAAAGAAGATTTTATAAAGATGTTTCCTGATGTTAAGGTGCAACAGTTCGAGACTGATACAATTCTTAGCAAACAGGAAATAATGGATATGGTTAAGCAGTTTACCAACTCACTTAATATGGGACTGATATATTATGAGCAATGTGGTTGCAATGTTACTGTTTTTACCTCTGATAAAATGAAGTCAGAGCTTGATAAAATGAAACCCGGCTACCAGGTGACAGATCCGAACACAGGAGAATTCGGAACTATCGTTTCTGATAAATTCATTGTTTGTGGAAATTATTGTGTCAGGGTGCATTTTCCTTCAGGTGAAGATGTTTACGACTGCGATTTTTTCATTGAATAATCAATATGGAAAAGTCTTGTAAAAAAGGTGATAATGTTATCGTAAAAATACATTATAGTGCTATTAGTACTGCATGTATGAGATGGGTATATTATGACCGGCCATGCGACCTACAAATAAAACGTTCTACAAAAAATGATGAATTTATTGGCATTTGCTTTAAAGTTGAAGATGAAGCCAGCGTTTATTTTTTAAACGCAATATTAAGAGATATACAAGATTCAGAGTGTTATATAAATTATAATAGCCATGAATAAGGAACCACGAAATTTAGCGACCTACAAAGAGTTCGGAAAGATGCTTCGAGCTGTTGCCGATATTTATTCCCAAATGGGTGATACTCCATTGGAAGAAGAAGGTTGGGAGAGAGAGGAAATATCTAATGCAATCTACTTCATCACCAACAAACATGATTTTCAGGACTTCATTCAGCCGTGGAAAGATGCTTTTCTACGCAACCCAATTGACGTGACGGAAGCAAAAAAATGGGCTGCATACGTGAAAAGTTGCCGGGATAAAGGAATACACTGTGATTACCAGGAATACGAAAAGCAAAAAAGTTAACCTGATGGAACAAGGAGAAATTATATTGTACCAGCCGGACGAAGCAATCAAGCTGGAGGTTAGAATGGAAGATGAAACAGTCTGGCTTACTCAGGCACAGATAGTAGAACTATTTCAATCAAGTAAAGCTAATATCAGTGAACACATTAAAAATATATACGAGCAAGAAGAACTGGAAGAAAGTTCAACTGTTCGGGATTTCCGAACAGTTCGGCAAGAGGGTAAGCGTCATGTTGTTCGTAACCTTACATATTATAATCTGGATGCAATCATATCCATTGGCTTTCGTGTCAATAGCAAACGAGGTATTCAATTTCGTCAATGGGCGAATAAGGTATTAAAAGAATATCTTCTGAAGGGATATTCCATAAACCGACGTCTTTCAGAGCTGGAGAAAACTGTTGCTTTACATTCAGAGAAGATAGATTTCTTTGTCCGCACTTCACTGCCGCCGGTGGAAGGTATCTTTTATGACGGACAGATATTCGATGCATACAAGTTCGCAACAGATTTGATTAAGTCGGCCAAGACTTCCCTTGTGCTGATAGACAATTATGTCGATGAATCGGTGTTGCTCATGCTGAGCAAACGAAATCCGGGCGTGTCGGCTACGGTCTATACGCAAAGAATAACTCCGCAGCTGCAGCTTGACCTTAACAAGCATAATGACCAGTACCCGCCCATCAACATGAGAACTTACCGGAACGGGCACGACCGGTTCCTGATAATCGACGATAGGGAAGTGTACCATATCGGAGCCTCACTGAAGGATCTGGGCAAAAAAATGTTCGCGTTCTCCAGACTCTCTATACCTGTAAAAATGATTTTGGACATTCTATGAAAGATGAAGATATAGAAATGAAATGTGAGCTACCCACGCCTGAAGGCATGAGCTTCGAACACTGATAGTCCTCTCTTTTCCTGCTTCATTCTGCCATTGCTTTTTAGGACACGAGGTCGTTCATCCACAAGAGGGCAGTCCACAGGCTTGACTTTCCCACGCTCCGTGGGTAGGGCTTTCAAGCCAAAATCCTTTATGTTGCAAGCAGCATTGAAGTCCCGGTCATGGTGTGTACCACATTCCGGACAAGTCCAGCTTCGCTCGCTAAGTTTCAATCCTTTATAGATATGGCCACACTTGCCGCAGGTCTTGGAGCTCGGAGCAAAGCGGTCTATCTTTATGAGGTTCACGCCATACCACCTGCATTTATATTCAAGCAGGGTGAGGAACATACCAAAGGACGCATCGACAACAGCTTGTGCCAGATGATGGTTGCGCTGCATACCCTTCACGTTCAAATCCTCCATACAGATTGTACGCACTTGGCTGTCGTGCGTAAGTGTATGGGTTATCTTGTGAAGGTTATCCTTGCGGCAGTTGGATATATGCTCCTGCAGGCGTGCAATCTTTACACGTGCCTTGTCACGGTTTGCCGAGCCTTTCTGTTTGCGGCTCAGGCGCTTCTGAAGCATGGCAAGCCTATAAAGGCTTCTCTGCAAGTTCTTCGGGTTCTCGAAAGTTCGTCCGTCAGAACATACCGCAAGAGACTTGACGCCCAGGTCTATACCTACAGTTGTCTTTTCTTGTGGTTCGGCAGCCTGGAGTTCCTGGATACTTGTATCCACCAGTACCGATGCGTAATATTTGCCGGAAGGTGTCATGCTGACGGTAACGGTCTTTACCGCTCCTCTGAACTTGCGGTGGAGTACGGCAGGAATATCCTTGGCTTTCGGTATGGTGATTGTTTCTTTGGCGAAATCCACACGGCAATGCTGAGGGCAAAGGAAACTCTGCCTGCTCTTGCGGGATTTGAATTTCGGGAAGCCTACAGCCTTGGTGTTCCGGAAGAAATTGGTATATGCCGTTTCAAGATTGCGGAGTGAATATAGCAATGATTGCGAATTGACTTCCTTCAGCCAGTCATGCTCCGCCTTGAGCTCATTCACCATACAATCCTGTATCTCCTTGTAAGGAACCGTCCGCTTGTCTGACTTATAGGCTTCTATCCTGAGATTGAGTGCCCAGTTATAGACAAAGCGGCAGCAGCCGAAAGTCTTAGCAAACAGGACTTTCTGCTCATCCGTAGGATAGATTCTATATTTGTAGGCACGCAACATGATTAATTATATTAGCTGTATTGCAAATATATACTATTTCGCTTATATTTGCAAGCAAATTAAAGGCTTTTATCATGACACTTGCAAACAGATACACATCAAGCTCACACTGCGTCTACAACTTGGACTATCACATAGTATTCTGTCCCAAATACAGGAGAAAGGTTCTTGTCGATGGAATAGATGAACGACTCAAAGAACTTCTCAAGGAAAAAGCGCAAGAACTGGAAATCACCATTGAAAGCATGGAGGTCATGCCTGACCATGTACACCTGTTCATCAGGAGCAAACCGACCTATGCCGTGCATTTTGTGGTGAACCAGCTGAAAGGATATTCATCCGTAAAACTCAGAAAGGAGTTCCCGAAGCTCAAGAGCAGGTTACCGACACTGTGGACACGTTCCTATTTTGTCGAATCGGTAGGACACATATCGGAGGACACAATGAAGAAATACATAGAGAACCAGAAGAATGTATGAGAACCCTTTCATCACCTGCCTAAAGACAGGGGAATTCACGCTTTAATCTTAAAATCAATATTTTTTGAACAATTCAGAATGGCTTCCGAGCCTTAAAATCTCGATTATATCTGCTTCAGCGTCCAGCCATATCAGAAGAAAATCGCCCTCGATGTGGCACTCCATGCAGCCAAGATAATCACCTTTGAGCATGTGAGCCCTGTATTTAGCTGGCAGTTCTATTTCATTCTCCAGCATCCGAAAGACTTCCAGAAGCTTTTCCAGCTTGCTGGTATTGTTCCGATACCTTTTGAAGTCCTTTTTGTATTGTGTTGAATACCGAAGTGTTTTCATCATTCACAGGACTTTATAAAGGCTTCCATGCTGCTCGTGTCTATTGTACCAGCAAATTTGCCTGAACGGGCTTCCTTGATGGCCGCTTTTGTTTCTTCATTTGGTTCTGAATAGACAACTTCCATGAGCATGCTTTCCACGTAATTGTTCAGGCTTCTGTTTGCTTTTCTCGCTTCTTCCTGCAAGACCTTCAGCAAGTCTTCACGCAAGCGGAAGGAGGTCTGTTTTCTTATTACTGCTTCCATTTTTATCTGTATTATATTGTATCACAAAAGTAATACAATTTCGCGTATTTCACAATGTATGAGATAATTAAATTTTCATACAAAGAATTTTTACGCCAAACAGTGAATTGTGAACTTGACGTAGATAGCACTTGTCCATTTTGGAACAAGTGGATTGGGGTAATATTCGGCAAACAAATCGTTCTGAAATCCGAAATGGAGAACGCACTCCGACACATGGCAGTGAAAGGATACAACCAGCTGACACCTGAAGAGTGGAATGAACTCAACCGAAAGTTACGTGAGGACAACTGAATCCTTAAAGGTTTCATCTTTTTAAAACTGAATCCTTTAAGGTTTCAACATTTGAAATATTCGTATTTCTATATATTTACGCATTTGTATTTCTGCATATCTATATATCCACGCATCTATATTTGTAGATATATAGAAATTCCTTCTCAATCCAATAGGGAAAAACATTAGAATGTAGCTGGTTAGGGAGAAAAATATTATATTTGCAGATATGAGGAAAGAATTAGGAAAATGGCTGATGGATATAGCCAAATACATTACTACGGCTGTTGTACTTTCATCAATTTTTGGAGACGTACAAGAAAAGTGGGTAATATACATTGGAGGTTCTTTGGCAATAGTAGTAACTCTCCTTGCAGGTCTTTGGCTTGTCAGGGAAGAAAAAAAGAAAGGAGAATAAGATGGGAGCATTGGTAATGTTTGGACTTGTTTCAGTTATAGCAATTGTTGGTGTGATTTACTTCAACCACCAGGACAAGAAAGAAGAACATAAAGCTAATAATAAAGTTTAAAAGAAGAGTTGAATGATATGGCAACTGTCGCAAAATTTGCGACAACTCAAAAAGGTAAGAGAATGAGATGGGAGCAATAGTAGTTTCAATTTTCGTTTCAGTCGTAGCCATCGTAGGAGTGATATACTTCAACCATCAGGACAAGAAAGAAGCCCATAAAACAAAAAAATAAAAAAATCATGCTCAGTTATCGCAAAATCTGCGGTAACTGAGCATTTTCTTCAAACTAATAGGGGAAAAATCTTTCAAAATTCTATATTTCTGTATATCTATATTTCTGCGCATTTATATGTTTACACATCTATATATCTAAAATAAAAAAAACCCGTTGCATCACTGCAGCGGGGAAAGTTAAATAGATGTATAGAAAATTCGGGGGTTCAATTCCAGTCAGATAGAATAAGATTAATATAGTTCAATGTTTCATCCCACACATCTGCTCCCTGGTAATTATTATTGAAAAGATAATCTGCATCCAGTCGAAGCAGTGTCCACTCGGATGAACCTTCAGGTTTCCAATATAAATGCAAGGCTGGAGTAGCATAGCCAGTACCATTTGAATCTGTTGGACTTTTATAATACTTAGTTATCTTACACTCCATGATTCCTTTCCAGTAGCGGATACCTGGCTGAATGTCCACACTCACCCTGCCAATTTCATCCGCCCACTGCACATCATTTGTTGTATTCTGTTTCTGGGTGCCGGGCCGATAAGAATTTGACTTCAGCTTAAATTCACGTTCCCAGACCGCCTTGATTTCACCTTTCAAGGCCTTCTTTCCCTTATTGGAAAGGGTATACACCACATTAAATGACTCATTAAATGGTACTCGATATGCTAAAAAATTCGTATTGTCACCTTCTTTCTCCAGCAAAATATCCCTTAACGCCGGGAGATTATCCGGAGCAGGAGCCTTCACCTCATACATCCATTCCTCGGGTGAACCATTCTGCTCATAATCAATTGCCTTGAACCAGGTAGATTCACCTTTCCGCTGGAACAGCGGTACAAGCTGGTATGTACCCGGTGCGGCCGTCACATAGCACTGAATCTTTTTTCCGTCCCAATCTCCCTGAACTTTGATGTCAATAGGCTGGAACTTCTCCACAATCTGACTGCCTTGCATAAACACAAAACGCAACTTTCCCTCAAACAGTTCACTTCCTCCATGTGTGTAGAACAAACCAAAGGGTTTCCCTTCATTCTGGTAACAATCGTAACCGAACACCGTATGATTAGTACTTATAAAAAACATGTCTTCAAAATTTGTGAAATCCACCTCTCTGATAACAATATCATCCGTTTTACCGAACTGACTCCAGTATTCCACATCAATGGGCACATCTTCCTTATTAACCTCACCATTATACGCTCCCTTAATCTTGATGGAATAGGTATAGATTTTTCCTGCTTCCCATTCATGATAGGATGGGAAGGTATAACTCATATCCTTTCCGTCCAGCTTAAAGGATACAGATACGTCCTGCGGATGATAAAGCGGGGGCAAGATAGCCTCCGGAACTGTCGGATTGGCATCATTCAGCATATATCCTCCACCGATAGGTATATCACTCTTTTTATCCTGTTTCCATACAACTCCGTCCTGGATATTCATTCTCAGGTAGGAAGTCACATTACGAATGGTCACGTCCGTAACCATTCCTTCACCCAAATATTCGTCACGCAGAATCTTTACCTTGACAAGCGAAAGCGCATGATTCATTTCCGGCTTTGCAGTCGGGAAATCAGACGTAACCACGCACTGGCCATACATCACATCTTCCTGCTTCGTCACATCAATGTCCAGATACATGTCCCTAATGTTTTCCGAATAGGGATGATAAGCGTAAACAGTCTGTTCCTTCTGCACCTCGTACGGTTCAGCGGCTATCCACTTACTTCCATTATAGGTATATTTCAGGTTCTTGTCTTCCGTGTACAAGCCTATTTCATTGCCAGTCTGCCAGGCATTGATTACTCCACTTCTGGATTCAACCAGATTTTTAAGTGTGGCATCCAACCCCAGCAGCAGTTCTTCATTTATTGGTTTATCAGGTTCTTCTTCCGGTTCCTCTGGCTCTTCGGGTGTTTGTTCCGTATTACCATTTCCTTCCGGAGGTACCGGAATTTCATCAGTCTGACAAGCCGTAAAACATAACGGCAAAAGTCCAATCAGCATGTAGTTTCGAATTTTCATAACGTCTTCTATTTAATTTATAACACAAAGATACAATAATTTTTTTGCTTGCATCCTATCAAGTGCATTATTGTTTCTTTTCATTAATATTTTTTCACTACCAAAGAGTGAAAGAAATACATTTAGAGTGCAATGTTGTTGCACTGGTGCATTCATAGCTTTGCAATATAAATCAAAAAAAATAAAGGCATATGGAAAAAGAAAAACTTAGAGCTAAAGCATTGAAAATGTATGCAGAATTAATGGTCCAAAAAATTAAGGAAGTAGATGCCAGCGATTGGAAGAAACCCTGGTTTGGAACAGATTGGTTTGGTCAGGCGCAAAACATCAATGGGAGAAAGTATAATAACTTCAACCAGATACTTCTTTCGTTTATGAGTGAAGAAAAAGGATACAAGGTACCTGTGTTTCTGACATTCAATCAGGCTAAGGAGATGGGCACAAGCGTCCTGAAAGGTGAAAAGGGATTCCCGGTTAATCTATATACGCCAATAATTACAGATAAAGAAGGCAATAAAATTTCAATGGATATATATTCCAGCCTTACTGACGCAGAAAAAGAAGCATATACAGTTAAGCCGTATACTACATTCTATCATGTATTCAACGTTGAACAGACTAACTTAAAAGAGATACAGCCTGAAGCCTGGGAACACATGTTAGACCGGTTTACATTTGAGAAACACGCACAAGGTAATGAATATGTAAATCCTTTCCTTGACAAGCTGATTAAAGAACAGAATTGGGCATGTCCAATCCATCTCGAGAAGCAGGACAGAGCTTTTTATAATTGGAAGGAAGATACTATTACATTGCCAACATTTGAACAGTTCGCTGACAAGAAAGAATTTTATTATACCGCATTACACGAAATGGCACATTCAACCGGACATCATTCGCGTTTGAACCGCACATTCGGTAAGTTTGGTGATGATAGTTACAGCAAGGAAGAACTTGTAGCCGAACTTTCTTCTGCTTTCGCAGGGAAACAGCTTGGGATGAACCCACTTCCACGAAAGGAAAATGCACAATACTTGAAAGGATGGCTGGAGGCTATTGATAAAGATCCGGAGTTCCTCTTTAAAACATTGAAAGACGTAGGACGGTCGGTAGCCATGATTGAGAACAGTGTATCAGCAGTATCCAACCAGCAAGTGGTCCAGCCAGAACAGCATCCTGAGATAATGAAATTCTATAAGGACAATGACGGAATCATTAATGCCAGCGTAAAAGAAAATGACCATATAAAAGATGTGGTGATTTATCCACGTGGAAATGAATTCTGCTTCTCAATGGGAAATATCGGAAGTAAAAACATGCAAACCTACTTTCTTACACCAGGAGAAGCAAAAACAGTAAATGATTTATTGCAGAACAATATCCTTTCCAAGAAAATAAAAAGCGTCCGTAAAACGCTCATACTTGATGGTGATACAGCCACTATTGAGTATGCAGGTAAAAATTATGACGCTACTGATGTTATCAAAACATTAAAGAAAGACAACATTAATGTAGACACAATAAGTACATCGGAGTGGGAGAGGCTTCTAAAAGGCCAAGGACTACAGCTAAATAAAGCAACAAAGGCTGTATACAGCATTACTAAAACGCCGGCAGGATACGGTATGAAGGTTATGAGTGTTGCTAAAAATATAACCAAAACAGCGAATATAGAAGCTGAACCTTAATTCAAAAAGTATGAAAGAAAGGAAGTTAATACTCGAGCCTCAATTTGAAGGAATATATGTCCGTGAAGAAGGTGACGAGAAATATGGAGCTTATATAGCTAATGATAGAAGGCTTAGAATTGAGCCAAATAAAACTTTCAGTGATGAGAATCTTCAAAAGATTCAAGACCTGGTGTATTCAGGCAACATGATAATTACCGATGGGAAATTTAGAAACCGATTTGCTTTATCAATTATTAATTTGAAACCCACAAAAGAATATGTGGACAATATTAAAGATGAAGTGAATCAGCTCTATATTGAGACGGTGGACGGTAAAGAATACGTCTGTACTCGTGACGGCGAAATTTTTCCGGGAAAACCAGATGACTACAGTGATATACCAATAATCGGAAATCCGGAAGGGAAGAAATATATCCTTACCGATTACACCTGTCAAGTTGACGGTCAAACATTGTACCGCATCCGTGCTGTTAAGAGTTTCCCCGGTGTGAAAGCAGGTGAACTTGGCGGGTACGTAGCAGGAGAGCACAATCTATCCCAGGACGGGATATGCTGGATTTTTCCCCAAGCAATTGTAAGAGAAAACGCATTAGTTAAGGATGAAGCCAGAGTATTTGGCAAGTCACGATTGGAAGGCAATGCTTTGCTCGAAGAATATGCCAGAACATATGACTTTTCTCATATATCAGGGAACACCCGTATAGGGGGAAGTGCACAGGCTTCAGGCTATTCCCGGATTTTGGGATTTGTACAAATGTCAGGTGAAAGCCGTGCAGAAGAATATGCACAATTATCAGGCAGCGTAATATTAACAGATGGAGCACGTGTCAGTGACCACGCAAAGCTTTCCGGGAACGTGCAAATGTCAGGAGATAGCATTGCATCCGGATTTGCTGAAATAACAGATAATGTACACCTCCATAATGAAGTACTTGTCTTTGGGCATGCGAAGATTTCCGGAAATGTCCGTCTATACGACAAATCCTCTGTCTCAGAATTTGCAGAACTAAAGGACAATGTACTCATGTGTGATGTAAGCTCTGCATTCGGAAATGCTCGCCTTTCCGGGAATGTACAAATGAGTGAATACTCATGCATCAGCGGTCATGCACAAGCTAAAGACAATGCAAAGCTGAAGGATGAATGCAATGTTTGTGGGAATGTAAAACTCTCAGGTGACTGTAATATATCTGGCTCCGCACAACTGTATGATAATGTACAGATACGTAAAAAAGGGCAGGTGAGTGGAACTGCTGAACTAACTGGAAATGTATGTGTCACTGAAAATGCCAAGATTGACGGTTATATAAAACTATCAGGAGATACCATTGTCAAGGGTAACACACATATCAGCACCCAGGAACAAGCTGATAAATTATGCCGTCAATTCCTCCATCAAAAGACTATTGAATCAACTCTCGAAATATAAATCAGGATATGGGAAAATTAAAAGAAATACGGTTCGTATATGCTGGTAGTGGAATATCCATTTCAGAAGAAGGAGATAATGATTTTACTGCCCATATTTCAAAAACCAGAAAAATAAGTATTAAACAGGGAAAACAGTTTACTCCTGAGAATCTTCATAAAATATACCAAATGGCCGATTCGGGAAACATGGTTTTCTCGAATGATAGCTCTCTTGGATACCTTGTGCTTAATCCCTTACGTAAACCTACAAAAGAATATATAAACAACTTAACAGACGAAGTTATACAGCTGTCAGTAGAGACAGTAGACGGTAAAGAATACGTCTGTACTCGTGACGGACATATATTTTCTGATAGCCCAAACAAGTTTAGAGATATACCCCATATCTCAAATCCGGAAGATAAGAAGTACATGCTTACGAGCTATACAAAAGAATACGACGGTCAAACATTGTACCGCATCCGTGCTTTGAAGGACTTCGGTAGTGTGAAAGCTGGAGAACTTGGCGGTTACATAGCAGGAGAGCACAATCTATCCCAATACGGGAATAGCTGGATTCAAACAGATTCAAAGGTGTTTAACCTCGCATATGTGGGTGATAACGCTATTGTCAGAAAATCAATAATGTATGGGAATGCGAAGGCAATTGAAAACTGCAGAATCATTCATACCACCATGTACGGTGATTCTGTAATTAAGGGATTTGCCATATCAAACAACTCATACATTTATCATAAATCTGTAATATGTGGTGAAAGCCGTGTAAGCGGTCACCTTGCGTTTGAAGGCATCATTAAAGATAAGGTTTTTATTAAAGATCCGGGCGCACGAATCACGGGTAATGGAATTGAAATTTCTGATGAAGTACAGATTTCAGAGAATGTAAAGATAGACGGTCACGCTAAGATTCGTGGGAGAAGCCGTATTATGGGAAATAGTGAAATCACCGATTACGCAGAAATTTCGGGGGAAGCGATTATAAAAGATAATGTCTGCGTTGGGGGCAAATCAAGGATATGGGACAACGTAATACTTTGTGGAGATGTAAAAGTCAGCGGTCGTGCATTGATACGAGAAAATGCATCACTATATGATAAAGTCCTTGTTTGCGATGCTGTAGAGATATGTGGAGAAGCTAAAATTAAAGATAATGCAATGATAGCCGGTTGTAGCATTGTAAGAGGATATGCAAAAGTTTCCGGAGATGCAATAATCACAGATTATGCACAAATAACTTCTCACGCACAAATACGTGGTCATGCACAAATAAAGGGAAATGCCAAATTAACTGAGTTTGTTTGTATATGCGAAAATTCACGTATAGAAGGCGATGTAGTTCTATCAGGAGATACCATTGTCAAGGGTAACACACATATCAGCACCCAGGAACAAGCAAATAAAGTGATTAAACCGTGTATCAGCAAAACATCATCTAACGAAATTACACTATAACTTAAAATAAAACTATATGGAAATTACAGGAATTATCAAGAAAATCTACCCCTTACAACAAGGAACAAGTAAAAGTACCGGTCAACCTTGGAAAAGCATGGAGTTTTTATTAGAAACAGAAGACAGATACCCACAAAGTGCCTGCCTCCTGCTAATGAATGATAACTGTACCAGGTTCAATATTAAAGAAGGGGACAAAGTCAAGGTACAGTTTGACATGAAAGCCAGAGAATGGGAAAACAAAGGATATAATACGCTAAATGCCTGGAAAGTTGATAAAGTTCTATAACATCTAAATTAAACATTAAGTAACGATGAAAGCCAAAATTTCTGAAATATTTGAATCACTATTCAATCAAGAACTAAGATTAATTCTAAGAAACCCAATATCAATAGGAAGCATATCTGAGCCTTCTGAGGACTTACAGTGTACAGCAGTTCGTCTCGATGAGCATGCTATCAACATGATCAGCAAACCCTGTGAGCGTGCAAAAAAATATGTCATACTCAAAAATCCATACCACATTAAATTCATCGAGAATCCTTCTGAGGAACTACAGATTCTCGCTGTAAGCAAAGAACCTGATGCAATCGAACTTATAGAAAAACCTTGTTTGCGTGCAAAATTTGCATGCATATGTTCTAAACCCGAAAATATCAAATATATAAAGAATCCGGATAAAGAGATTCAGGTGTCGGCAATTCAGAAATCTCCATGCCTCATAAGTGAGCTGGAAAATCCATGTGAAGCTGCTCAACTTACTGCTGTTCTTAACACACCAGAGACTATTTTTAGCATCCCTAAACCAGGTATCCATACTATGCTGGTTGCTGTCGAGAAACTTGCTGGTTTCAAAATATTCCCCAGTGACAAGAATTTGGATACCATTACAGGAATCATTACACAATGCTATAAGCTCAAAGAAAATGAGCTGAACTACAAGGAATATTTTAAGAATGAAATTTTAAAACTTAAATTAAACGATACGCTATGAGATTCAATTTAATAGAAAGTTTACGCTCACTCTTCAATGCAAGAGCGATAAAGAAAGATCCATTCAGCATAGTTTTACTGGACAACCCTTCAGAAAAGTTACTCTCTTCAGCTGTAAGTAAAGACAGCAGAGTCTTTCTTTTACTGAAGAACCCTTCAGAAAATGTCAGCCGAATTGCAATTACTAAGAATCCATCTTTTATAAAACTTATCCCAAATCCACCTGAAACACTACAGTTATTAGCGATAAGTAAAGACCCTACACAAATAGTCAATATTAAAAACCCTACATTAAAAACTCAGTTAAAAGTAGTGTCCGCATCTCCTGAATGTATCAAACTAATTGAAAACCCTTCATTAGAAACGATTAAAGTATATGTAGGAGATGATTACAAGAGACTCTGGGATCTGAATTTAAGTAATGACAAACAAGAAAAAGTATTTAATGAGATATTCCGTGGGAAAGAATCATGGAACATTCCAACAGAAGAACTTATTACCTGGTTAAGCAACTACACAAAAATTAAAGCTAACAATATAAAAGACATCTATAACACTATTAAAGACTCTATCAATGTAGATAGAATGAGCATTAAGCAATGGCAGGAACTTATTACGACCGGTATGTGCCGTATAGGGAAAAAAGAAATCGTGCTATCACAGAAAGATGGAGTTTATAACATAAATATAAACCAAGAAACAATAGAAAAACAGATAGAAAAGCAATCAGATATTAAAAAAGAAAATGTCAAGTCTGAAGAGACAGTGAAGATAACACCGGAAGTAGAGAGAATTTCACCCCAACAAACACACCTTCGCGAATGTCTGAAAGGCACGAAGAAGAAAATAACTGAAGTAGAACTGTTGGGTGAATTAAAGAACAACAATCTTACATTAGATGAAATGAGCACTGACCAAATCAGCGAATTAATCAAAAGTGGAGAAACATCAATTAAGGACAAAACCATTAAACTTAAGAAAGAACCGTCTGGATATAAAATCAAGATAACAGAAAAACAAAATGATCAGACTGGAGAAGCTGTCAAAGAATTACCCAAGATGCAACTTCAGGAATCTCAGGAAAGTGTAGAAGAAATCCACCTCTCTAAAGCTCAATTAAGAGATATTGAGAAAAAAGGGTTCGCCAACATTCCGGGAGGAAAAATTATCAGCAAGATACAAACCCCAGCCGGCTATACATTAAAAGTTTATAATGTGATTAATACATTGACACGTCAGGGTCAAGCAGAAGCATGATATTATGGTACATTCAAAATATTACAATGAGCTTAAAGACTATTTAGTCAAATACCATCCAGATATGGCTATGGATGATGATTTCATCTCATTACGTAGTGAACTTGCACAGGAAACATTCATCGAATGTTCAAGAGAAGGCATGAACATAGAAGAGTGCCAGAATGAAGTTAATGAAGTTCTGTATTCAGGACTTCATTTTTCTCTCTATCAACTTGTCGAGGATATAATAGAGGAAATGAATCTCTCATTCAGCGATAAAGATAAGTTCATCATGCAGATGTTCCTGCTCATCCAGCCCATTGTCGAGAAATACAAACTGGATGACAATTTTGAGAGAACATCAGAATATGACAAACTGTATACAGAAATCAGCCAACATATTAACCAATACATCAAGGATTATGAGCTACAATAAAAGTCAGGTACTGACAGACAACATAAATGCCATTCGTACAGCTTTTCTTCTTCAATCAGAGAACCGTACAGCCAATAGGGAAGAAAAGTCTATACTGGAGAAATACAGTGGTTTTGGTGGGCTTAAATGTATCCTTGATACGCGTCCGGTAGAAGAGTGGCCAGCTTCTGAAAAGATGCTCTTTCCACTTGTTGAAGAACTCAAACAGGTAATTAAGGAAAACAGTGATTCCGAATCTACTGCAGAGTCCTTCTACCGCAGCCTGAAGAACTCCGTGCTAACAGCTTTCTATACGCCAGAACAAATCGTCAAAACAATAGGAAAGCAATTAGAAAATTCAACCAAGGGAAATATTGATTATATGCTGGACCCTTCAAGCGGAAACGGAGTATTCCTGAATTTCACGGAAGGGAAGGTACATCGTACAGCGTACGAAAAGGACTTATTGACTGGACTAATTCTATCAGCCAAAGAGCCGGGAACGGAAGTCCGTGTAGAAGGTTTTGAAAATCTTCCGGAAATGGAAGAAGGAATATACGACCTGGTTATGTCAAATATTCCATTCGGAACAGTGAAGGTATATGACTATAGCTATCAGAAAGGAAACGCAATTAAGATGATGGCAACAAATACGTTGCATAATTATTTCTTCGTCAAAGGGCTTGATGCTGTAAAAGAAGGGGGACTGGTAGTATATATTACTACCAGAGGCGTTGCTGATTCTCCATCAAATAAAGAAATCCGCCGTTACCTGATGCAGAATGCTAATCTGATTAGTACAATACGGCTTACCGATGATTTATTCACACAAACGGGAGGAATAGAAGTGGGTTCTGACCTTATTATCCTTCAAAAGAACACACAAAAGAGGTTACTTAGTTATGATGAGAAACTGTTTATAGGGAGCCGTGAAGATAATCCTATTACACCCAATAATTATGTAAACAATCCGATTGAATTACATTATCTCGGTATTCCATATGCAGGTACTAACCAATATGGGAAAGCTGTAACTAAATTCAAAAGCAATGATACAACTTACAGCACCTTGTCTGAATTACTTGAAAGAGACTTCAAAGAGAAATTTAACTTGGAGTTATATCTGAAGCATAGTTATCTTGGTAAATCAGTAACAGGTGATGAGCAGAAATCTGTAACTGGTGAAAAACTTGTAAGTCTTGGTGATCTGTTCAATCTTCCTGAAGAAAAGCCTGAGCCAATAGAAACCTTTGAAAAGGTTACAGATGAAGTCATGACCAATGAATGGCTTATGGACCATTATAAGCCAGGCACCTTCGTCCTATATCGTGACAGAGTAGGGACTATGGAATACAACGAGAAAAGAGTTCTCGGCTTCATCCCTGCCACCTATCTGACGCGCAACGAGCAATGTGTGATGAAAGATTACATACATGTCCGGGACGACTATTACCGATTGTTTGACTTTGAAAAAGACACACAGACAGAGAGCCGGACACTTCGAGATAAACTGAACGATAGTTACGATTATTTTGTATCGCAACATGAAGGCCTCCGTGAATCTGCCTCAAGTATTATCATGTCGGATAATTTATCGTCCGATATTTTACCTCTGGAAAGATACGAGAACGGAGAACGCATCAAGGCAGACGTTTTCTTTGAACCGGTTGCATTTTCCAAGAAAGTTACAGAAACTCTTACATGTGACGAAGCTCTGGCATCTTCACTTAACCTTTACGGCTGTGTTGACTGGTCACACCTGGAAGAACGTACCGGGCTTGACGATAATCAGATACAAGCAGAACTGAAAGGTAAAATATATTATAACCCGACAACATATCAATGGGAACATTCCGGAAGTATGTTATCCGGAAACGTGTATAGGAAAATCGCGGAGATTAAACCCTATCTTACAACAAGACCGGAAAGAGCACATGATATTCAAAATACATTAAATGCACTCGAGGAAGTTAAGCCGAAGCCTATTCCATTCAATGAACTGGACTTCAATTTAGGTGAAAGGTGGATTCCGCAAGAATTATATTCAGGGTTTGCAAGTGAACTGTTCGGTGTAGAGACGGCCATCACCTATACGTCCGCTTCAGACTCATTCCTTGTTAAAATGAAAGAATATTCTTCTGCAGCCAACTCCTTGTATGGAATCAACTACCAAATGAATGCAGAGGAAATCATGAACAATGCACTACAGAACACATTTCCACAGATTACGAAAACTGTCTATATAGACGGCGAGAAAAAAACTGTTGTTGATACAGAATCAACACAGCTTGCAGCCAGCAAGGTGCAGGATATTCAGGACAAATTCATTGACTGGTTGAATAACCGGCCTGATGAAGTGAAACAATCGCTAGCAGACATGTATAATGAACGATTCAACTGCTTTGTCCGTCCGGATTATGACGGTTCCTGCCAGACGTTCCCAGATTTGAGCTTTGAAAAGTTCGATTATAAGGATTTGTACCCATCACAGAAAGATTGTATCTGGATGCTGAAGCAGAACGGTGGAGGAATAGCAGACCATGAAGTAGGAGGGGGTAAAACCATGATTATGTGTGTAGCATCATACGAGATGAAACGTATCGGAGTCTGCCACAAACCTATGATTATCGGTCTGAAGGCCAACGTACATGAGATAGCTGCAACCTATCGGAAAGCCTATCCACATGCAAAGATTCTGTATCCAGGAAAGGATGATTTCAAACCTGCCAACCGTCAGGAACTGTTCCAGCAAATAAAAAACAACAACTGGGACTGTGTGATTCTTACACATGACCAGTTCGGGAAGATACCGCAGTCACTCGACATTCAGAAAGAGATTATCGAAGATGAAATTCGAGATGTGGAAGAAGCCTTGGAAGTCCTAAAAAATAGCGGCATGGGATATTCCGGAAGAAGGTTGGAAAAAGGACTTGAGAAACGTATTGAAAACATGAAGGTCAAACTAAACACCATAATGAACGACATAAAACTGAGAAAAGACGATACGTTTGATTTTCGCAGCATGGGTATCGACCATATCTTTGTGGATGAGTCGCATCAGTTTAAGAACCTTATGTTTTCGACACGTCATAACCGCGTAGCAGGACTTGGCAATCCTGACGGAAGCCAAAGAGCCCTGAATCTCTATTTTGCAATCAGAGATATACAGAAAAGAACGGGACGTGATTTGGGGGCCACTTTTCTTTCCGGAACCACTATCAGCAATTCTTTGACAGAGCTGTATGCATTGTTCAAATATCTCAGGCCGGAGGCACTCGACCGACAAGGCATTACATGTTTCGATGCCTGGGCAGCAATCTACACGAGAAAAACTACGGAGTTTGAGTTCTCTGTAACCAACAACATTATACAAAAAGAACGATTCCGTCACTTCGTGAAAGTACCGGAACTTGCTCTATTTTACAACGAAATTACCGATTACAGGACAGCCGACATGATTGGTCTTGACCGCCCGGAAAAGAACTCAATATTCAAAAGTATTCCTCCAACACCGGCACAAGAAGAATTTATAGATAAACTGATGAAGTTTGCTGAATCTGGAAATGCAACCTTACTCGGACGCCCTCCCTTGTCAGAAACAGAAGAAAAGGCAAAGATGCTTATTGCCACTGACTATGCAAGAAAAATGGCTCTTGACATGCGGATGATTGACTCTTTAAAATATGCAGGAGAGACCGGGAACAAGGCAAGCGTATGCGCACAGACACTATACGAATACTATCAGAAGTTCAATGCGGTTAAGGGAACACAGTTCGTTTTCTGTGACCTTGGCACGTACAAGCCGGGAGAATGGAACATCTACAGTGAAATCAAGCAGCAGCTTGTAGAGAACTACCAGATTCCACCGGAAGAAATACGTTTTATTCAGGAGGCTAAAACTGAAAGCAGCCGCAAGAAACTGATAGAAGGAATGAACGAAGGGAAAATACGCATCCTGATGGGTTCTACAAGCATGTTAGGTACCGGTGTTAATGCCCAGCAGCGTGCGGTAGCAGTCCATCATCTTGATACTACCTGGCGGCCGTCGGATCTTGAGCAGCGTAATGGACGAGCTATTCGTAAAGGAAACATTATTGCGAAAGAATATGCCGGTAATAAGGTTGACATCATTACCTATGCAACGGAAAGGTCATTGGATGCGTATAAGTTCAACCTACTCCAGAACAAGCAGCTTTTCATTGGCCAGTTGAAAAGTCAGCAGCTCGGGGTGCGAACACTTGATGAAGGAGCCTTGGACGAAAAATCCGGAATGAACTTTGCAGAATATGTGGCTATTTTATCAGGTAATACAGATTTGCTCGATAAGGCTAAACTGGATAAGCAGATAACGCAGCTGCAGAAAGAACGGGTCTTATTTTTTCGGGATATTGATAAATCAAAATTTGACTTGAAAAAACTTTCAGAAAAGAAAGAGGCTGCAGAAAGTGCAGTACAAGACATGAAATCCGATTACGATAATTTCTGCAAATCAAATGGTGTGCTCATATCTCAAGATGGAACACGTCTGCGCGGGAAAGATGCAGGAAAATATCTGAGTGCATGGCGGTCAGCAAGTATGGAAGATGGGGCAACGGAATATATTGGGACTTATAAGGAACACACGATATACATCAAAAGCCTGCAAGGAAACAAGTATTTCGGCATTGTCGGTGCAAGTGGTCGTCAGTATCAAGCGCAGACAGCCTTACCCTTGGCGCACGAACGGAGTCAGGAATGGTTGGATGAACTTGGGAACAGCCTATCTGGACGCGCCGCAAAAATGGAAGCAGATATATCTCGCTTCAGTCATGACATCAATGAACTGGAAACAAAACTGGCCAATGTTAACTGGCCCAAAGAGGAAAAGCTCAGACAACTCAAATCAGAAGCAGCCATTTTAAATAACAAGATTAACAATGAACTGAAGAACAATAAGGACACCAGTGTTCATACAGAATATCGTGGCCGCACGCTTGACGTAAATGGAGATAAAGTTATATTTTCCGCAGAGGGAAAAGAATATGACTTATCATCCGATATTGCCCAGGCTCTAAAATCTGAAGGCATGTCTGTTAGTGACCTGACCTATAATAACTGGGATATACTCACGAAAGGAAAGCCTTTAAGCATCAATAAGAACAAGAATCTGATGATAGTAAAAAATCTCTCCAGCTATTCTGTCAGACTGAATGATGCCACAAAATCCGTTGCTTCATCAAGTGAGATGGAGGCAGAATGAAAAAAGAGAGCATAATTGCTCTCTTTTCTTCTATCAAATATCGCCATTTAAAATGGCCTGAACTTCCTGAATTATCTTATCATAATTTTCCGTTACCTGTTCCGGCGTTACAAATTCATGAACAGGCAAATCCTCTTCTTCCATTTCAAACATCTTAAATTTGGCCTTAAATTCCTTTACATTCGCTCGCGTAGCAGAACCAATAAATTCACCTGGTTCAAGTTCAGAGAAGTCCTTACCCTGATATACATCTTCTTTCTGTGATGATATAGTCACGCTGGAATTAGAAGAGGAACCAGATTTTCCTGCGCTTCTCGAACGTCTCTCTTTTTCTTCCTTACCAAAGAAAAGCGGGTAATACTTCAAGGCTTCCACATCTTTAGTCCGCCCAAGGAACATATTACCGAAGTTCGCTTCTACTGAAGAACGGTCAAGTTTTCCGTACAGATTTTCCAGTTTCGCACCGGATTGTGTAAGAAGAACAAAAGCAGCTTTATATTCACGCAAGACTGATGGTAAGGTCTCAAAATTTTTAATCTTAACGGTTGTCATCTCGTCCAGGAAATAGACAAACGGAACTTTGTTCTGCATTGTGAATTGGCGCGATGATATACTCAAAAGCATAGCTATAACCGGAGAATACACAGAGTTCTTCGAAAAGTTATTGCTGACAGCAAACATCTTCGGGTGCTCCGGATCAATCAGATTAAAATCAAAATCATTGCCGGAAAGCACCCATGCAATATTCTCATCTGTGGCCATTGTCGCAATTTGATTTGACAAAGTGGAGATATACGAAGCCTGTGTTTTTTCTGAGCCTTTAGCCTTCAAAAATGCTCCTGCCATCATTTCAGATATAGTATTTTGTTCCAGGAATCTGGTAAGACTATCCTGAGAAGAATTCATTATAAGAGTAAGAATATGGGGGATTGTACAATACTCTTTAAACTCATCATACAATCTATATGCTACTCCTCTAAGAATACCCAATCCTCCAGCAAACCATTCATCCTGTTTTGCATCCTTCGCCTGCATAGATAACAGCATATCTTCCATGAGCTGCATCAATACAGTTTTATCCGACACATTTTTTAGTGGATTGAATCTGTATGAGCGACTTAAATTATCAAAATTGATATAATAGAACTCACCTTTATAATCATATTTCTTCATCAAATTATATGCTGTCCGGGTATAATCTATATCTTTAAAGTCATAGATAAATCCGGCAAAACCCAAGCGTATATATTCCTGTAAAAGCCATTTTCCTATTGACTTTGTCTTACCACTTCCAGCACCTCCATATACAAGGAAATTGGCATAATAGTAGTAAAATCGAAGTTGCCTGCCTCTTACACCGGACAGCACCGGTAAGCATATAGCCTTTTCGGTACCTCCTTTCCGTAGACTGTCTGGTTTTAAATCTTTCAATGTAAAGAATAAAAAGACCACTAAAGCCAAAACAGTAGGATAGAGATAAACTAGCCCTATCAAGTTACAGACAATCACCTCCAGTAGCACAAGAACTACGAATAAGGCAATATTATACCATACTTTAGAAAATGGTTTAATCGAACCTATAAGAAAGCTCACACAAAATAGTGCAGCATAATAGAACCAATGTTCCTGAATCATGTCAAAACTTATCATATCGTCCTCCCAGTTGTTACCATATTTAATGCCAGCATCTTCATTTCATTTAAAAATGCCATTTTGGGATTTACGATGAAACGGTAAATCCTAAGTGTATTATTCAAAACTTTTCTTTCATTCCTCAGTTCCCCCTGCAGTAATTGTTGCTTCAGTTCACGCATAGCAATGGCCTGCATCTGCTGCCGCTGTTTCCATTCTTCATAATCTTTCTTATTATGCACATAGTACGGAAGATAATTATAATCATCCGCAAACCTGGTAGCACATCTTTCTGCCCATTCGGAACGGTCAAATCCTACCACTACTTCCTTTCCATCGAGCAGCTGTCTATTACCTCTGCTCTTGGTTAATGGAGACAATGAAACTGTCTGAGATTTATCCATCCGCGATACTATAATGTGAATATGTAACTGCAAGCCTGGCTTCTTATCGCCACATTTTGCAGTACCATTTTTTACCTCTTCTGCATCTCCTTTATAATGCCTTTCGGTCTCTACACGACCATACCAGACAAGGTCATTTCCACCCTTAATTTTGTCTCTATAAAAGTTACGGGCATATTCATCCATACAATGACGAGCATAATTTTTAAGCTCGCAAATAACATTCTCTTGCTCGTCTTTGGATAGTTCCGAAAACTCGTTAACATTGGTTTTACCAGTTACTTTATTGATAACGTGCATTAACTCCCTTTGACTTGGATTAACTGACAACATATAGAACTTATCATCTTTTCTTTTTAATGTTCTATGATTGTTGTCTATTGAATGTAATACTTCATTACCAGATACAAAATCCAAGTTCTGCGAAAAAAAAGTATCAAAATAAGGTCTTTCGTCGTTACTCTCTTTAGACAAATATTCAACAAGCTGAAGGCAGGAACCTTTGTTGTCGGATACACCAGGTGTATTGACTGGACGATGAACACTACAATACATAATCTGATTTTATTTTATCTAAGAATTTCTCAAAGTAAGATTCAGGAACCAGTAAATCATTTCCAAATGTGGCCTTCCGGAACTGGCTTTTATCGCAAAATAAAGTAATCAAATCAATTAAAGACACCAGCTTTCTTTTATAAACATCTGGGGATTCTCCTGACTCCTTATAACGCTGAAGTTCTTCCTTCAGGGATTTGTTTTCATTGGCTAAACGAACAAGCTGTTCATTATTCATACTCATATTTCCAGAGCTAAAAGACTTGTCAAGTAGCGGACGAAAAATGTCCTTCTCCTGACTCTTTACTATCTTGATTAAATCCTCAATTCTACGACCAATTTTCTGAATAGAATCAATATTTGGCCTTCTTGGATTATAACCAGTAACTTCGAAATAATTTATCATTTGTTCTATGAGTTCATTACAACTTTTTGTACCTCTCATCTCATCAAGAGCATACTTTACCCTTGTTGAGATTCTAATATTTCTATCTAATACTTCTGCCATATCGTATACGTGTATTTCATTGATACAAAGGTAATAATATATTTAATTTGACCATACGTATACGACATAAATTCCTCATTTTTTATATTATTGATAATCAGCTATTTATAATTTTCGTATACAAATTGTATACAATATAATACATTTATATTCTGTTAATTATAATATAGTTTACATACAATCGTATACATTTTGTATACATAGTGTATAGTTATTTATCTATATAACAGCGCTTTGCGTTGTTTATGTTTTCGCTTTGCGGGAACACCTCTTGCTCTTCCTTATCAGTCATCACTAAAGGTCATAAGACCTTTAGCCTTTAGCTGGCGCTATCCACCTCTCCAATTAGGGAGAAAAAAAAGAAATCCTGGGAGAAAATAATAATCGTGTAAATCGAAAAAATCTCCAATAGTTTGGGGATTCGGGAAAGGATATTGAATCACTCATTTGTTTTTAAATCCAAAGAAAAATACAAAAAGCAGAATCATAATTCATACCTCATAATAATTCCTAACCATGAGGTTTTCCAGCTGTATACTTTTCCGAGTTCCCAGCATTCTAAAGAGCATGTAGGGCTTTAGATAATTCAATATATTATACTATCCAAATCATAATTAGAAAGCAGGATAAACATAAACAAACGTATAGGGAAGAAAAAGTATATCTTAAGTGTTGGATGAGTTTTAAACTATAGGTTAGGGTGGTTTATCTATTCTTTTATCTATCCCACTTCATATAATATGAATTTGGTTAAGTTAGGTTAGACATAAGTTGCTTAATGAATATTGCCAAACAACAGTACTTCAGCTTCTCTGTTATGTACTACTATTCTTGAATGTTGACCGCTTAACAATAAAAGAACAATTAAAATTTCAGACTTTAGTTATAGTCAATTTTAATATGAGTAATATATTAAGTACATTTACAATCATGAACTATAAGATATACACCATTGTATTTTTAGATTGTTAATTATTGTTTCGTAAATATTTTTTTTGCACTTTATTTGGCGCATAATAAAAAAGAGCTATATTTGCAGCATGAAAGAAAAAAGAGAACGTAATATAGGCAATTTATTTGTTTCCATCCGCAAAATGATGGGGCTAAGTCAAATGGAAGTGGCAGAGAAAAGTCATGTCACAAGACAAAATATCTCAAGAATCGAGTTAGGAAGATATAGTCCTGGCGTCGATGTAATACAACGCATAGAAGATGCATTAGGAATTGAAAGAATTTACATAACTAAAAACAATATTATTATGGCAGAATCAGTTTCTTTTATTTTAGGAGCAACAGATGTACAAGAGCTTTATAAAGTCGCAAAAGTTTTACCATGCTTCCGCTTAGTTGAACTATCGAAAGACAAGAACTTTGTTTCAGCAATATGGAATGATGAATACGAGATGGATTATGAAGAACCTGAAATGGAACTTGACAGCATACTTACTAATTTGAATTGGTGCTGTGGTGATCCTGAAGAATATCCGTTGGGTTCCAAATGCTGGTGGTTTGTCGAGGGATTAGAACCATAAAAGATGAAAAAAAGGTTCGAAATATACCTTGATACTGAAGAACTACAGTTAATCGAACAATTAAAACATGATACCGGACATAAAAAGCCTGGAATGGCAATTGCTGCTGCAATATACAGCTATTTCCGGTATCAGGATACTATTAAGCGATTAATTGCAGAAAACACCCAACTTAAAAATAAATTGAGTAAATATGAGTAATACAACATTTCAAGAATTGAAGAACCATGTCCGTATAAGTGACGTAGCTGAATATATCGGTTATCGTCTTAATACTGGAGCAGGTAAAAAATACCTTGAATACCGTCTGTTTAACGGCGGCACAAAGATAGATGAAATCGTAATATATACGACTTCTTACTCACAAACATTCTTCAGCCGAAACGGATACGGAGACAAGGGTGATGTTGTAAACTTCATATTAAACCGTCTCCACCTTTTTTCGGGTTATCAAGGTATCGGATATGATGCGGTTGCCGATATTCTATGCAAGCTATCAGGTAAACAGCCAAAACATGAAAACTACGTAGTTTCGCACAATGAAGTAAAGTTTTCTCTTGATGATTACGATATTACTTGCAACCAAAAAGTGATATATGCATACCTCGGCAAAATCAGGATGATTGATGCCAATACTATATCGGCATTTATTCACAACGGGTCTGTATGTACAGTTTCTCGGAAACCGAAAAATTATGCAAATGTAGCCTTCCCTTATCGTGTTCTTGCTTCTCCGGAAGAAGTCGTAAACTTCGAACTACGCAATTATAATCCATATAAAAAAGAAGGATATAAAGGATTCTGCTCTGGAGGAAACAAGTCTACCGCATGTTGGATAGCTTCCTTTGCTCCCCAATGGAATGACGTACAATCTCTATACATTGGAGAAAGTGCACTTGATATGATGGCACTATATCAACTTCTCCCTGAACGTATGAGAATTAATGCCGCATTCATATCATTAGGTGGAAACTTAGGATACGGACAGATAAAAGATATTAAGCATTTATTTCCACATGCTGTTATATATCTTGCATTTGACAATGACCTTCAGGGGCAAATTTATGATGTAGAAGCAGCATATTACTTCCTCAAAGGTAAAGAACCTAAGTTATTCAAAAATGCTGCAGGGAAAGTTGTTGTTAAGTTGGATAACCAAGAATTGACAATAAACGACTCCGATTTTAACTCTAAGACTTTCTTACACTCTCATGGAATCGAAGCAGAATGGCTTCGTATTATTAAGGCTCAAGGAGCTAAAGATTTTAATGATATGCTTAAAAATAAGTAATATGAAGATTCTTCTATTCATTTTCAAAACGCTTTTTTTCTTGACTATAGGACTTATGTTCAAATGTATAAGAGACTTTTCCCGATAATTCAGTTGATACTATATTTAAAGGGATAGGGTTACCCCCTATCCCTTTAAGCAGAAACTCTACTTTGTATCAAAGATAAATTATTCTCAACAAGTTGAATAATTCGATTATGATATTGAGTATTTTTATTGCAGACGCCACTACACTGAACAACCTTCATTTGTGAGATTGATACCTCTACAGTCTCAATACGTTTACCATTTATCGTTGCGGAGAAGACAAGAGAATCTTCTCTAGTGTAATAATGACCAACACAATGATGCATCACCTTTCCTTCTAAAATCATATCCTTAACACTTTCGATGAGCTTTATATGAATAAGTCCATCGCTAAATGCCAAGCCTAAAAATTTACGTTTACTTTCCTTATAGCGAAGTTCTTTTAGTAGAAAATCGGGTGAGTCAGTTTCCTCTTCAACTTCCTTCTTTATCGTCTTTTGTACTGCCTTATCATGCGCCTTTTTCAAGTCCAGTGGACAAACATATTTCGCATTACGAATATCCTTTCCTAAATTTTTCAACATATCAATATAATCACACCAAATGTTGGCATCTTTAACAAGATAATGATTCCTGAAGCAGATTTTAATTGATGGCCAATAATCATCAATATTACAACGACCTATCAAGAATTTATGCAACAAACTTTTTTGATTCATCTTTAATAAAGTTTCTATCTTACTATTACGTAATAACCCTACAATAAGGTTAAATGAAAAATGACGATATAAACTCCTTTTTAACCCTCTTCTTCTTAGTTCCGGTATGATTGACATATAGGGGCATACCGTACCTGAATATATCCTGTCATAAATCGCATTCCATTGGCGCAATATCAATGCGGTACGAAATAACCAAAGGTCAAAGTACATTGTATTAAAAGTCTGTCGTAACCTTGCGAAATTCACATACGTACCGTCTGCTGCAATCCATCTCTGCATGACTTCAGCCCAATCATAGACTGCTGGACTACCTACTTTCATTGTGCATCTGACAACAACGCTTCTCATAACCTGATAACCTTCACAAGCTGTCATAACCGTAAAATATGCTGTCTCATTATATACTTTTTTTAAACCTTCGTGTACAAGTAATCGGGTTCCACAATGAGGACATTTCACATAATTCTTCTTCGTGTCTGATTGCCATTGATGACCACATTTAGTGCAGGTATATTTCTGTTTATTGTATCGTGCCACATACTGGATACTATTATCTAATCCCCATTGCAATTGTCTGTCGGTCAGTGAGGGTAAATTAGCACTTGCGCTAACTATATTCTTTTCGAATTCATTCTGCGGTTTCATATTGACTATCAAATAAAGATGGTTGAACTTGAATTTCCTTTTTCACAGCTGGCTTTTTTCGGCTCTGTAACTTATGGAGTTCTTCTTCCTGATACTGCCGGATAGCTTTCTGACGCGCTTCTTCTTTTTCTTCCTCTGTTAATTCTATTATTTGGTTACACACAATCCTGACATGATTACCAATTTTCGCATCAACTTTCACATCTTCCAAATAATAACGGACTGCTAAACCGTAAACTTCATCATCTGTTGCACCTACGACATTATTTTGTACCATCTTTTCCATTTCACTGATTATATATGCACAACATTCTTCAATTTTTTTACCTTCATCAAAATACTTCACAGCAAATTCTGCATCCAATTCTGCCAACTGCTCTAAATAGGATTTGATTACCACCTGAAAATTTTTCGTTTCCATACATCTATACATTAACAAGTTAAACATCAGCCGCAGGTGAATTATTCTAACTCCAGATTCAGGAGCCTTTTTCAAATTCTTTTTTCTCCCTATACGACTTTTTTTTTTAATCATTCTCTCCCCGAGTTCTTTCGCCTTTTTCGATGCAATAATTGTGCGACTGACCGTAGATGTATGCAAGGGTACCGGGATGAAAAATACCGCACAGCTATGCTGCTCAGGATATTTTTCATAACGGCACAAAGTGCCTTGCAGACTTCTACAAGGCGCTCTAAATTCGCATCGTGAAAAAGGGAAATTCGGGGAGAGATACACTACGAAAAAGGAGTATAGGAAAAGAGAAAAAAACGAAATATATTTGCACAAAAAAAATGAAAGACCAGATTAGACTATTGAGAGAGTGTGTAAGGAATGAAATTCCAGCTATTGTGTTCCAGGGCGACGATAGCTGCACCGTTGAAGTTCTTGAAGCGGCCCATGATATATATAAACGACATAGTGCTACACAAGAATTCCTTTATGACTTTCAGCTTTTAATTGAAGATGTCAAAGCGTATCAGACAGAAAATCCGGTAAACGTGAGATTAGCAGATTTGTCCCAAAGTGAAACAGAGCTTGTACGTGAAGAAATGAAAAAGAAGGGCTTAAACGTATGAACAAAATAAAGCTGATTATGTACTCAGCTGACCTGAGCAGCAAACTGCCATTGCCGTTTGCTGACCAGGGCGTGAAGGCTGGTTTCCCATCGCCGGCTCAGGATTACATGACTGACAGTATAGACCTGAACCGGGAACTGATACGCCATCCGGCCACCACCTTTTATGCCCGTGCTTCCGGCGATTCCATGAAGGACTGCGGTATCGACGACGGCGACTTGCTTGTCATAGACAAGGCCTTGGAACCTCAGGACGGTGACATCGTTGTGGCTTTCATCGACGGAGAGTTCACGCTGAAGACTGTGCGCTTTGACGATAAGGAAAAGTGCATCTGGCTTGTTCCGGCCAACGAGGAATATTCACCCATAAAGATTACTGAAGAGAACAACTTCCTGATATGGGGTGTTCTTACCTACAACATCAAGAGCCAGCTAAGAAAAGGAAGATGATAGCCCTTGTTGATTGCAATAACTTCTATTGCTCATGCGAGCGCGTGTTCAATCCGCTGCTTCGTGACAAACCTGTCGTTGTCCTCTCGAACAATGACGGATGTGTCGTGGCCAGAAGCAACGAAGTTAAGGCAATGGGCATCAAGATGGGTACACCTCTCTACCAGATTCGTGAAGTCTTGGAGGCAAACAACGTGGCTGTTTTCAGTTCCAACTACAATTTGTATGGTGACATGAGCCGCCGGGTGATGATGCTGCTATCCGAGTTCACGCCAGAACTGACACAGTATTCGATTGATGAAGCGTTCCTGGATCTCTCCGGCTTCGGAGAAGGGGAGAAACTGGTTTCCTACGGCCGGAAGATTGTTAAGACCATCGGAAAGGGTACAGGCATCCCGGTTACCATGGGCATTGCTCCTACTAAGACTCTGGCGAAGGTGGCAAGCC